>CEVE01037623.1_pt1 | contig 17326 bp, 13 predicted proteins | sample 356431 | NCBI WGS metagenome assembly CEVE01 (sample SAMEA2622764, study PRJEB7988) | marine metagenome | isolation source: saline water (ENVO:00002010), including
TTAATATATCTGATGTTGAACTTCTCAATGGAGCTATCTCAATAGCTTGTCCCAAACCTATTAAAAGCGGTCCAATTAACTTTGCTCTACTCATAGATTGTATCATCTTATATGATATTGCAGCACTGTGTTGACTCGGCATAATCAAAACATTTGCATTTCCAACAATTTCAGAAAATGGATAAAGCTCCTGAAACATATCCTCTAAAGCCACATCTGGCTGCATTTCTCCATCAAATTTAAAGTCAACTTTTTTCTTTTTAAGAAGTTCAACTGCATCACTTATTCTTTTTGTTCTGTCAGTAGTAGGTTGGCCAAAAGTAGAATGAGATAAAAAAGCAATTTTAGGATCAAACCCAAACAATCTTACAACTCTTGCTGCTGAAATCGCCATCTCTGCTAACTGTTTTTCATCAGGATATTCAATTACTGTAGTATCACAAATAAAAATAGTCTTTCCCCTATTTACAATCATATTTAAGCCAAACATTATCTCACCAGGCCTAGGGTCAACAACTTTAGAGACTTTTTCTAATGACGCCGAATATCGTCTTGTATTACCTGTAACCATTGCATCTGCATCACCACATGAGACCATACACGCACCAAAAGTAACCCTATCATTTCTAACAAGTTTATCACAGTCACGTTCTAACAAACCCTCTGATCTTTGAAGTCTTTTAAACAAAAATTGTGTATATTTTTTTCTTAAATCTTCATTAGTGGAATTAATAATTTCTATGTTAAAATTCTCACCATAGCCAATTTCTTTTAATTTTTTTCTAACTATTTCTTTCTTTGCAATTAAAATAGGTATGCCCAATCGACTATTTTTAAATGCAATTGCGGCTTTTAGATTATTTTCATCTTCTCCATCTGCAAATACAACTTTTTTCTGATTTTTCTTAATTTGAGAATTGATACCCTGCATAACAGCTACTGTAGGATCTAACCTATTTTTAAGTTGTTCAGAATAATTTTCAAAATTTTCAATTCCTATTCTTGCAACACCAGTTTTTATTGCAGCTTTAGCAACTGCAAGAGGTATTGTACTTATAAGTCTAGGATCAAAAGTAGATGGAATAATATAATTTTTACCGTAAACCGGTCTTTCCCCACCCATTGCAGCGACCACTTCATCAGGAACTCTTTCTCTTGCCAGTGAAGCTATTGCATGCACTGCAGCAACTTTCATTTCTTCGTTGATTGTTTTTGATCTAACATCAAGAGCCCCTCTAAAAATATAAGGAAAACCAATTAAGTTATTCACTTGATTAGGATAATCCGACCTACCAGTAGCAATAATCGCATCATCTCTTACTTCTTCTATTTCTTCAGGAGTAATTTCTGGATCAGGATTAGCACAAGCAAAAATTATAGGATTTCTTGCCATACTTTTTACCATATCTTTTTTTAGTACTCCTGCCTGAGATAGCCCCAAAAAAACATCAGCATTTTTTATTGCATCTTGCAAATTTCTGTCCTTTGTTTTAATTGAGAACTCATTTTTCCATTCATTTAAATTATCTCTGCCATTGTGGATAACCCCTTTTGAATCAAGCATTTTGATTTTATTTTTATCTACCCCTGAATTTATAAAAAGTTTTGCACATGCCATTGCAGATGCACCAGCACCATTAATAACGATGTTAATTCCATCTAATTTTTTTTTTGCAATGTCACAGGCATTTATCAATGCTGCGCTAGTAATTATTGCAGTACCGTGTTGGTCATCATGAAAAACTGGAATATCTAATATTTCTTTTAATTTTCTCTCTATAATAAAACACTCGGGTGCTTTTATATCTTCAAGATTAATTCCTCCAAAACTTTTAGAAATATTTTTTATTGATTTAATTATGTCATCTGTATTGTTTGTATCAATTTCTATATCTATAGAATCTATATCAGCAAACCTTTTGAATAAAACTGCCTTCCCTTCCATAACTGGTTTTGAGGCTATGGCACCCAAATTCCCTAAACCTAAAATTGCTGAACCATTACTTATAACAGCAACCAAATTCCCTTTTGTTGTGTAATCATAGGCTCTATCAGGATTTTCAGCAATTGCTTTAACTGGTGCTGCAACACCTGGTGAATAAGCCAAAGCCAAATCTCTTTTTGAAGTCATTGGTTTCGATGAAATTATCTCAATCTTGCCTGATTTATTACTATTATGAAACTCTAATGCCTCTTTATCAGAATAATGTTCAACTTTATTTTTTTTCATTGTTATTATTATGTATACAATTGAGCCAATATTAAGACTAATATGATTTATGAATATAATTAAGTCAACTGGGACTTTTAGTTTTTATACTTTAGTAAGTCGTATTTTAGGTTATTTAAGAGATATCCTTATTGCAATATCTCTAGGTTCTGGACCTATGGCTGATGCTTTTTTTGTTGCATTTAGAATCCCTAACACTTTTAGAAGACTGTTTGGTGAAGGTTCTTTCAATGCAGCATTTGTTCCAAGTTACTCCAAAGAATTGATTAAAGGAAAAAAAAAATCTGAAAATTTTGCTAATAATGTTTTTAACATCTTAACAATTTTTTTGTTAGCTTTGGTGATTTTAATTGAATTATTCATGCCTTTTTTTGTTTCGATGATCGCGCCTGGGTTTAAATTAGACCCAGAAAAGTTTTTATTGGCCACTCAGTTAACAAAAATCACTTTTCCTTTTATCATTTTTGTTAGTATAGCATCTTTTTTTGCAGCAATTTTAAATTCTCATAATAGGTTTGCAGCGGCTTCAGCTGCCCCAATCATTTTAAATATTTTGATGATAGGAGTATTGTTTTTTTGGAAAAGCCTAGATGAAAAATTGGTTATCTACTTATCATATAGTGTATCAATTGCAGGTTTTTTACAAGCAATTTTTCTTATAATATTTGTTAAAAGATATTTTAAACCAAAATTTGAAATTTATTTTAGTATCACAAAACAAATCAAACTATTTTTTAAAAAACTCTTACCCAGTATTTTTTCGTCTGGCGTAACACAAATTAATATTTTAGTTGGCACAATTATAGCTTCGTTTCAAGCAAGTGCAGTATCGTACTTATATTATGCGGACAGGATTTACCAAATAAATCTCGCTATAGCAGGTATTGCGATCGGAACCATCATATTACCTAAGTTATCAAAATATGTTCAACAAAAAAGAAAATTAGATATTGAAAAAATTCAAAATAAATCTTTAGAATTATCATTACTCTTAAGTCTTCCTGCAACGATAGGCTTGATTATTGCAAGTGAAGAAATTGTGTCATCATTATTTGGTTATGGATCATTTGATGAAATGAGTGTAAAAAATTCTGCAAAAGCTTTACTATATTTTTCATTAGGTCTTCCTGCATTTTCATTTATAAAAGTATTTTCAAGTTTTATATTTGCAAGAGATAACACCAAAATTCCTTTTTACTTCTCCACTGTATCAGTTTTTTTGAATATCTTTATTAGTATTTACTTTTTTAGAGATCTTGGTTTTATTATTATTCCAATAGCAACTTCAATTTCATCATGGGTCAATACTATATTGTTATATATTTATTTAGACAGAGTAAAATATTTTAAATTTAATAAAAGATTAATTTTTCAATTTTTTAGAATTTTAATTTCTTCAATAATAATGGGAATATGTCTTTATAACTTAATTTTATACTTCGATAATCAATTATCTTTTGATAATAATTACAAAGTTGTCTATATGCTTTTTTTAGTAATATTAAGTGTTTCAATTTATTTCATTACTTCATTGTTCACAAAGGCTTTTAAATTGAGTGATATTAAAATAAAGTACTAACATGGCGACAAAAAAAATATTTTCAGGTGTTCAGCCTACTGGTAATCTTCACTTAGGCAATTACATCGGTGCTATTAAAAATTTTGTAGATCTTCAAAATGAGAATAATGAATGTATATTTTGTGTAGTTGATTTGCATGCAGTTACCGTAAAACAAGATCCAAAAATCCTTAAGCAAAATATTAGGGAGACAGCTGCAACGTTTATAGCAAGTGGTATAAATCCAAAAAAAAGTATAATTTTCAATCAATCATCTGTATCTGCTCATTCAGAAGCATCTTGGTTACTAAGTTGTATTGCGAGAATGGGTTGGTTAAATAGAATGACACAATTTAAAGAGAAGGCTGGTAAAGATAAAGAGAAAGCTAGCGTCGGCCTTTACATTTACCCAGTACTAATGGCAGCTGATATTCTCTTGTATGATGCAACTCATGTTCCCGTTGGAGAGGATCAAAAACAGCATCTAGAATTAGCCAGAGATATATCAAAAAAATTTAATACAGATTTTGATGCAGTTGATTTTTTTAAAATTCCAGAACCTTTAATTCAAAAAAATTTTTCAAGAATAATGAGCTTAAAAGACGGAACAAAAAAAATGAGCAAATCAGACCCATCTGATTTAAGCAGAATAAATTTGACTGATACAGAAAGTGAAATAATTAACAAAATTAAAAAAGCAAAGACAGACACAAATCCTTTTCCAACTAGCATTGAAGATTTAAAGTCTCGGCCAGAAATTGAGAATTTAATTGGAATTCATTCAAGTTTGAGTGGAATAAAAATCGAAGATTTATTAACTAGATTTAAGGGTCAAAACTTCTCTTTATTTAAAGAAAATTTATCAGAGTTATTAGTAAAAAAAATTTCTCCTATTTCTAAAGAAATAAAAAAACTAAATGACGATATTTCTTATATAGACGGAGTTTTAAAAGAGGGTAGTGAAAAAGCTAAAGAAATATCATCAAAAAAAATAGACTATATAAAGAAAAAGTTTGGTTTTTGAGAATTATTTACTTTAAAAATTCAATCTTATACTTATATTTATAAAATGTTCGTTCAAACACAAATAACGCCAAATCCGAATTCATTAAAATTTATACCTGGAAAAAAAGTATCTTTAATTGGCCCAATTGAAATTACAGAAATTAATAAAACGAATAATGAATTAATAAGAAATATTCTATCTATAGATGGAATTAAAAGTGTATTTCTATCTGATGACTTTATTTCTATAAATAAAGACGATACCTTTGATTGGGAAGATTTAAAACATATAATTATTTCTTTTATCAATGATTATTTTGCAAAAGGAAATGAAAATGTAATTTCAAAAAAAATAGAAGAAAAGGATTTAGATACTTCAACAGTTGAAGGACAGATTATAAAAATATTAGAAAATAAAATTAGACCTGCAGTAGCTAGAGATGGTGGTGATATTAAGTTTAAAGAATTTAAAGATGGAGTTGTACGCGTGGAGCTTCAAGGTGCTTGTTCAGGATGTCCAAGCGCAACGTTAACTTTAAAACAAGGTGTTCAAAATCTACTTTGTCATTATATACCTGAAGTTAAAGAAGTTGAGGCTATTTGAAAAAGATATTTCCAAATAAGTTAATAAAAAAAAACTTTAATGCAAATCAATTTTTAAAACTTAAGAAATTTTTATCTTCTCAAGGAATAATAATTAAAAAAAAAACATCATTTAAATTTGGATATGAAAAATTCAAAACTTTGTACTTAACAGGTTTCTCCAGTTTATTGATAATTGTTATTTCTTTCATAATGCCTATATTTTCTGAAATAAATCATAAAGTTGCTAAAAATCTTAAATTCAATGAATCAAATAAAAAATTTAAAAAAGTTCTTGAAGGAGATGACTTAAAAAATAAATCAAAAATAGACGAGGGACTAGATTTATCTAATATTCTAGAAGATGTTTTCAAATTTGAGGATTTACCTAAAGATACTGTTAGACTTAGCGCCTCAACTATAGAGCAGCTTTTCAGAGATACGAACTACTCACTAAGCGAAGTTAGAAAAAGTAAAAAAGTCAAGCCTATAAGACTGTCTCTTTTGCCAAATGAAATCAAGCAAATTGAAAATTCAAAAAAAAGAAAGAGTTTGTTTATTCAAATCATTTTACCCTTAATATTAGAAGAAAATAATCTTATTCAATTAGATAGGAAAAAGTTATTTAGCATATTAAACAAAAATAAAAATTCGAAAAAGGAAATAAACTGGTTAAATCGAAAATTTAAACAGTACGGAGTTTTAAATAAAGACATACCTACTTTAAAAGTACGAATGGATATAATTCCAGTCTCATTAGCTATAGCTCAAGCAGCCAAAGAAACAGGGTGGGGAACATCAAGGTTTGCTTTAGAGGGCAACGCATTATTTGGTCAATGGACATGGTCAGGCGATGGCATCAAGCCAGCCGGAGCAGAAAGTGATACAAAACATAAAGTGATGAAATTTAAAGTATTAAAAGCTTCAGTAAGAGCCTATCAAAGAAATTTGAATACCCATTCTAGCTATAAAAGCTTTAGACAAATGAGAGCTCAACTTCGAGACGATAGTGAAAAACTCGACAGTTTATTATTAGCTGATCAGCTAGATAACTACGCTGAAACTGGAAAAGAATATACAAAAATACTAAAACAAATTATTAATCAAAATTCTTTAAAAGATTTTGACGATGTAAAATTAATGCCATTAAGCGTTAAATACAAAAATTTAATCTAATTAACTTCTACGGACATTTGAATACCTAGCCATCTCCAAATATCTCCATCTTTAATTGAACAATTAACTCTTCCCCTTCTAAATGAAAACTTTTCTCTAAAATTAATTTTCAATGTATTTTCTTTAAATTTCATAATTGAATTTCTCCATTGATCGCCTTCATTTGAAAAACAATTTATATTTTTGATATATTTTTGCTCATCAAAAAAATCTATTTCTACAATTGGTGGATTTTGTAACTTAGTTATAAATTTGTCTTCTGGTCTTAAATCCATGTATGGAATAGGAAACAATTTAAGAATAAATTCAAACCTCTCTAAATCTCCATATTTTTCATTTATTGGAAATCTTGGAAGTTCGTATTGATTTTTACTTAAATCAATCACGCCAGAATGTTGACCAAAACCATACTTAAATTTTTTTTTTATAAATCTTGTCTGTCTTAAATTATATTCACCAAATGGATATGAAAAAAAAATTGAATTGTATCCCAATTTTTCTTTAAATATTTTCATAGATTTCTTTATGTCGTTCTCAAATTCAAAATATGAAAAATTTAATAAATATTCATGGGTATGTGAGTGATTTCCAATATGCGCAAAATCATAACTTGCCACTTCTTTAATTTGTTCCCAATTCATATATCCTGACTTTCCAACAGGCTCTGTGGAAACAAATAGTATGAATGGTATTTTTCTTTCTTTAAGAATTGGCCAAGCATTTTCATAAAATGATGAAAAAGCGTCATCAATAGTGATTAAAATTTTTTTATTTGTCTTCGGATTATTAAATTCAATATCAAATTTGGCTGGGTCGTAATATTCTATATTATTTTTATCAATCAGTTCAAGTTGCTTTTTAAAAACATCTATCTTAATATTTGTTGATGGATATTTATTTTCATTAAATCTATGATACATAATCGATACGACACCATGATCTTTTGGATAATATTTAATAGTTTCCTTGGCAAACAAAGCACTATTCATGAAAAATAAAATCAAAAAAAATTTAATAATTGATGCAGCAAATGAAAAAATTATTTTCAAAATCATTGATAATGACAAAATCTATACTAATGATTATGAAAACAGTAGAAAAAATTTTGATAGGTTTGCTGTTCTTTTATTCAGTTTTTTAAATAAAAAGACCATAAGCTTTGATATTATAGATAAAGTTTTGATTAATTTAGGACCTGGTAAATATTCAAGCATAAGGACTTCTATATCAACGCTAAAAGCTATTAATTTTATATATAAATTCAAAATTTATGGATTTTCATCAAAAGATGTTGAAAAATACGATTATTCTAGAGTTTTAGAATTATTAAAAAAAGATAAACTGATAAAAAATTTGATTAAACCACTTTATTTGAGTTAAAATAATATTATGACAGATACAATTGAGCAAAAATGTTTAGCTAAAGGTGTTAAACTAACCGATCAAAGAAGAACTATTGCCAGGGTTATATCCGAGTCAAAAAAACAATACGGGGAATCTGATCACCCAGATGTAGATGAACTTTATAAAAGAGTTTTAGATATAGATAGCAAAATAAGTATCGCAACAGTCTATAGAACAGTGAAATTATTTGAAGAGTCTGGTATTTTAATGAAACATGATTTTAAAGATGGTAAAGCTAGATACGAGTTGAACGACGACCATAATCATCTAATTGATATAAAAACTGGAAATATAATTGAATTTACAAGTGAGGACATTGAAAATATTCAAAAAAAAATTGCGGAAAAATACGGATATAAACTTGTAGACTCTAAATTAGAACTTTATTGCATTAAAAATAAATCTGATTAATTGTGAAAAAAATTTTCATAAAAACTTTTGGTTGCCAGATGAATGAATATGACACAAATCGTATTTATGACACTGTTAAGAATATTGGTTATTTCAAAACAAATGACCATCTAAATGCAGACTGTTACTTACTAAACACATGCCATATAAGAGATAAATCAAAAGAAAAAGTTTTTGATGAAATTGGTAGAGTTAGAAAAAATTACAAAAACAAAAAAAAACCAATTACGATTGTAGCGGGCTGTGTTGCACAGGCAGAAAGTAGTGAAATGATTAAAAGAGAGCCTTATATTGATATTATTATTGGACCTCAATCATATCACAAAATAAATAGAATTATTGAAAATTTTAACTTTAATAAAAAAGAAGAATTAACAGAATTCGATACTGAAAATAAATTTAATTATTTAGATAAAATAAAAAATCATGAGAGTAAAGTATCCTCTTTTTTGACAATACAAGAAGGATGCGATAAATTTTGCAGTTTCTGTGTAGTGCCTTACACAAGAGGACCAGAGTACTCAAGGCCTTTTAAGAAGATTATAGAGGAAGCAGAGGTTCTTGTAAAAAACGGGACAAAAGAAATAACTTTATTGGGACAAAATGTAAATGCATATTGTTTTAATGATAAAAATAAAAGTTATAGGTTATCTGACTTAATTTTAGAATTAGATAAAATAAATGATTTAAATAGAATCAGATACACAACATCACATCCAAAAGATATGACAGATGACTTAATTGAATGTTACTCTAGCTCAAAAAAACTAATGCCATTTATTCATTTGCCAATTCAAAGCGGTTCAGACAAAATTTTAAAATTAATGAACAGAAATCACAAGGTAGAAAAATATCTAGAAACTTATAAACTAATTAAACAATTAAACCATAATATAGAATTCTCTAGTGATTTTATTATAGGTTATCCAGGAGAAATGGAATGTGATTTTAACGATACAATGAATTTGGTAAATGAAATTAAATTCATTAATTCTTACTCTTTTATATTTAGCCCCAGACCCGGAACTCCAGCATCAAACTTAGAACCTGTTGATAAAGAAATTGCTAAAGAACGTTTAATAAATTTACAAAAAGCACTAGAAGATCACCAAATAAAAAAAAATGCTTCTTTAATAAATTCATCTGTTGAAGTTCTAGTAGAAAATAAGTTGAAAAATCAAGAGATTTATTTTGGAAGAAATATTTTTCTAAACTCTGTTTTGTTTAAAGGGGAAGATAAACATATCGGAAAATTAGTTAATGTAAAAATTGAAAAAATTAATCGAAATACTTTATTTGGGAAAATAGACAAAAATAAAAGTATGAGGGCAGCTTAATTTGAGGACCGTTAGTTATAAAAAAGCTATTGATGACTTGAAATTTGTTTATTCGGAAAATAATACTTTAAGTATTATATTTAAGAACAATCAAATATTAATGGGTATTGTTGGTGAGTTTAATAATAATTTGAAAGAATTAGAAAAAATAACGGAGACAAGTATATATTCTAGAGGAAATTCAATTTTAGTAAAAAGTACACCAAAAAAGAATGAAACAGTAAAAAATGCAATTGTTTTTTTATTTGATCAATTTATAAATAATGGCGCTATTGAAAAAAAAGATATTATATCTTCAGTAAACAAATTTATGATTGAGGAAAAAACAGACAAAATTGAATATATTATAAAAACTCCAAAAAAGTCAGTAATACCTAGGTCTGAAAAACAAAAAAAATATGTTAGAGCACTTAAAGACAGTGAGGTTATAATATCATCGGGACCTGCTGGAACTGGAAAAACTTATTTAGCTGTAGCTGTTGCACTTACAATGCTACTGGATAAAAAAATAGAGAGAATAATATTATCAAGACCCGCGGTTGAAGCTGGGGAAAGATTGGGTTTTTTGCCCGGTGATATGAGAGAAAAAGTAGATCCCTACTTACGACCTTTATATGATGCATTGTATGATCTTCTAGATTTTGAAAAAATCCAGAAACGAATTGAAATTGGAGATATTGAAATAGCACCCTTAGCTTTTATGCGAGGTAGAACTCTTAAAAATTCTTTTGCTATTTTAGACGAAGCTCAAAATGCAACTGACACACAAATTAAAATGTTTTTAACTAGAATAGGTGAAAATTCTAAAATAGTTATAAATGGTGACCCATCTCAAATAGATTTACCAAATAAATCTTTGTCAGGTCTCAAAAGATCCAAAGAAATTCTGGGACACTTAAATGAAATATCTATAGTAGATTTTGATCACTCAGATGTTGTAAGACATCCACTTGTCTCAAAAATCGTAAAAGCTTACTCAGACCAGAATTTTAAATAATGATAAAAATCCATGTTGTCGTCGACTCACCGAAATGGAAAACAAAAATTAAAGATTTAAAAAATTATTTTAAATTAAAACAAAAAAAATTTAACAATCTTAATTCATCAAAACTTAAAAAAGAGTTTACTGTATTCTTAACTAGTAACAACAAAATGAAAAAATTAAATAATAAATTTAGAAAATTAAACAAACCCACGGACGTTTTGTCATTTCCATTAGACATAAAGTTGAAAAAAAATTTTTATATAGGAGATATAGCAATTAGCTATGAAATTGTTAATAAAAGATCTCGTGAATCTTCATTTGGCTATGAGCTGGACAAAATGTGGATACATGGATACCTGCACTTAAGTGGTTATGACCATGTAAAAAATTTTGATTTTAAGAAAATGTATAAAAAAGAAAATTTAATATTTAAACAACTTAATTTTTAAATTGGTACCTATTCTGTACAATAGAATTTTTATTACTATAATTCTTTTTATTTCAGGAATTCTATCTTCATTTAGTCTACCCCCATATAATTTTTTTTTTATAAATTTTTTTACAATCCCTTTTTTATTTTTTATTTTGGTTAAATATCTTAATCAAAACTCACTAAATAATTTTTTTATTGGATGGGTTTATGGGTTTGGCTATTTCTTATCAAATTTATATTGGATTTCAAATTCTTTAAGATTTGATGAAAACTTTGATAATCTAATTATTTTTTCAATATTTTTTATTCCTTTTTTATTATCTATATTTTATGGACTATTTTCATTTTCATTAAAATTTTTTAATATTAAGATGAATTTTAGTTCTATCTTTATTTTTTCATTGATATTTTCTATTTTTGAATATTTAAGAGGAACAATTTTTGGAGGATTTCCATGGAATTTAATATCATTTAGCCTAATAGAATTCACAAGTTCTTTACAGCTACTTAGTATAATTGGAACTTATTCGTTTAACCTAATAATTTTAACTTTTTACTGCCTTCCAATAATAATTTTATTTAAAATTAGTAGTACTAGAAAATTTATTACAACATCTATTGCAGTCCTGATTATATTTGCTAATTCATATTATGGAGATAATAGGATTAAAAACATCGAACAATTAGATAAAAAAGAATTTTCTCCCACCATTAAATTAGTTTCACCAAGATATAATATAGAGAGATTTTTTATAGACGAACCAATTGAAAATAAACTAAATGATTTGCTCAATGTTAGTCATCCACAAAATAAAGATTATCTACTAATTTTTCCTGAGGGTATCACTAATATGGGTGAATTGAATAAATTAGATAATGATTTTAGTAAAATCTCTAATAAGCTAACAAAAGATACTAAAATAATTTTAGGTATTACTTTGGATGACGGAGAAAAAATATATAATTCATTAGCCTTATTAAACAAAGAATTCATACTAGAAGATAATTACAATAAAAATAAACTTGTTCCATTTGGGGAATTTCTGCCTTTTGAAAAATTTTTAAGTAACTTTGGTCTTAAAAAAATTACTCATGGCTACAGGTCATTTAGTTCATCTGATGTAAGGAATATTATAAATGTTAATTCAATCTCATTTTTACCCTTAATTTGTTATGAAATTATATTTTCTGGACAACTAAACCTAAATAAAAGTGATTATGACTTTATTTTAAATATTTCCGAGGATGGATGGTTTGGAAATAGCATAGGACCAATTCAACATTTTTCACATTCTATATTTAGATCAATAGAAGAAGGCAAAGATGTTTTAAGGGTCGCTAATAATGGAATTTCAGCCCATGTTAGCTTAACTGGCAAAGTTAATAAAAAGCTTAACACAACCGAAAAGGGAAGCATTGAAATAAATTCATTTTCTAGGGTATTTCCAACATTCTTTAGCATTCATGGTAACAAGATTTTCTTTTTTTTAGTACTTATTTATATTACTTTAATTTTTTTTTTAAAAAAATTTAATGAAACAAAATTATTTATTTACAAGTGAATCAGTCTCAGAGGGTCATCCAGATAAAGTTTGTGATAGAATATCTGACATGGTTGTCGACACCTACCTTGGTGCCGAGCCCCAGTCTAGGGTTGCATGTGAAACTTTAACTACAACAAATAAAGTTGTATTAGCAGGTGAAGTAAGAGGTCCCGAAATTAAAAAAGGAGATCTTATACAGAAAGTTAGAGATTGCATAAAAGATATTGGATATGATCAAGATGGTTTTACTTATAAAGATGCTACAAAAATAGAATGCCATCTACATTCTCAATCATCTGATATTGCAATGGGTGTAGACTCCTCAGGAGCTAAAGATGAAGGAGCGGGAGATCAAGGAATAATGTTTGGATATGCATGTAATGAAACGGAAGTTTTAATGCCAGCCCCTATACATTATTCACATAAAATCTTAAGGCTAATGGCCGAAGATAGAAAATCAGGAAAACTAAAAAATATTGAGCCAGACTCAAAAAGTCAAATTACTATTGAATATAAAGATGGAAAACCAGCCAATGTGAAATCTGTAGTTATATCTACACAACATTCTGCAGATGTTAATCAATCTCAAGTTAGAGAATTGGTTAAACCATATATTGAAAAATCTATACCAAAAATTTTATTAAATAATTTATCAGAAGAGGAAATTTATGTAAATCCAACTGGAAACTTTGTTATAGGTGGTCCTGATGGTGATAGTGGTTTAACTGGCAGAAAAATAATAGTAGACACTTATGGTGGCGCCGCACCACATGGAGGGGGAGCTTTTTCAGGAAAAGATCCAACAAAAGTTGATAGATCAGCTGCATATGCATCAAGATATCTTGCAAAAAATATCGTTGCTTCAAAAATTGCTGACAAATGTCTTATCCAACTGGCATATGCTATTGGAGTATCAAAGCCACTTTCAATATATGTAGATCTATTTGATAATGATGAAGATAAGAATAAACACGTAGAAAATTTAATTAAAAAAAATTTTGATTTAAGTCCTAGAGGGATTAGAGAGATGCTTGGACTGAACAAACCAATCTATGAAAAATCAGCCGCTTATGGTCATTTTGGTAGAGATCCAGGATCTGATGGTTCTTTTTCTTGGGAAAAAGTTGATAAAAAAGACATTTTTAGCAAGTAATAATAAGTTGAAAATTAAAAAATATTAATTATAAGACCTATTACATTGTTGAAATATTAAAGTGGGCCTCGGCCCATTTTTTTTTGGAATAAAGAATATGTTAAACAGAAGAGCAGATAAACTTGAATTATTGAGAATTGCAGAGGCAGTAGCATTAGAAAAATCTATAGATAAAGAATTAATTATAAATTCTATGGAGAGCGGTATCGCAAAAGCTGCAAAATCAAAATTTGGAAATGAGAATGAGATACAAGTTAATATAAATAGAGAAAACGGTGATATTGAAATTTACAGAAAACTAACAATAGTTGAAAATCCAGAAAACAATAATACAGAGATAAGTTTAGAGAAAGCAAAAGCGTTAAACAATGAAAAGAAATTAGGTGAGGAAATATTACAACCACTCCCAACATTTGATTTCGGCAGGATTGCAGCTCAGACAGCGAAACAGGTTATTAGTTTTAGTGTTAGAGAGGCTGAAAAAGAGAGGCAGTTTAACGACTTCATAGATAAAAAAGATACGATACTTAGCGGAATTGTAAAAAGATTAGAATTTGGAAATGTAATAGTTGATTTAGGTAAAGCTGAAGCAATAATTCAAAAAAATGAGATGATACCAAGAGAAATTATTAAGGCGGGAGATAGAGTTAAAGCCTATTGTTACGACGTAAGAAGAGAGCAAAGAGGACAGCAAATTTTTTTATCTAGAGCTCATCCTAAATTTATGGAAAAACTTTTCATTCAAGAAGTTCCAGAAATATATGATGGATTAATAGAAATAAAATCATCAGCAAGAGATCCAGGAAGTAGAGCAAAAATTTGTGTAAAAGCCATTGATACATCCTTAGATCCAGTTGGAGCATGCGTAGGGATGAGAGGAAGTAGAGTTCAAGCTGTAGTAAATGAATTGCAAGGAGAAAAAATTGATATTGTCAATTGGTCTGAAGATATATCAGTAGTGGTGTCAAACGCATTATCACCTGCTGAAGTTTTAAAAGTTAATATTTATGAAGATACGAAAAAATTAGATGTTATTTTGACCGAAGAAAATTTAAGTAAGGCAATTGGTAGAAGAGGACAAAATGTTAGACTTGCAACAAAGCTAATTGATTATGAAATAAATATAATGACCGATAATGAGGAGTCTGAAAGAAGACAAGAAGAGTTCAAAGATAGAACAGAAAATCTTATGAAAAGTCTTGAAGTTGATGAAACATTAGGTCAACTTTTAGTGGCAGAAGGATTTTCAACTATTGACTTAATTAAAGATAGTAAATTAAATGATTTAACTAAGATTGAAGGTATAGAAGAGGAAACAGCTAAAGAGCTAATCGAAAGAGCAATAGAATTTGATAAAAAAAATCAGGAGGAAATTCAAAAGAAAATTAATGACTTAGGTTTAGAGATGGATTTAATTAATCATAAGGGGCTAACTCCTGGAATGCTTCTAACATTAGGCGAGAAAAAAATATTAACTTTAAATGATTTTGCTGATCTTGCTTCTGATGAATTAATAGGTGGATTTGATGTGATTAAGGGAGAAAAAATTAAAATTAATGGCTATCTCGAAGATTTTGCTTTATCACGAACAGAAGCAGATGAACTTATTATGAAGGCCAGAGAAAAAATTTATAATAACTAACTAATGGAAAATGGAAAAACAAAAAAAAAAACTTACAATATCAGGAAAACCAAAAAAAAATTTTGTTTCTCAACAAAATTTTGAAAATAGAAAAAAATTCCCTTTCAACGAAAAAAAATTTTCAAAACCTATAAATAAAATCTCAAATAATTTTAAAAAAACTTTTAAGCCAAAACCAATAGCTTCAAAATTAAGTGACTATGAGCGCCGGAAGTTAGCTGAACAGAAAGCTATGAAAGGAATAAGAGGTGAAAATAATCAAAAAGATAAAGAAAATAAGTCAAAATTTAGCACAAAAAAAAGAGAAACTAAATTAACGGTTTCTAGAGCTTTAAGTGAAGATTTAGAATTTAAGTCTAGAAGCCTTGCATCTATAAAGCGAGCCAGGGAAAAAGAGCTTAGGGTATCAAAAAGTCAAATCAGCGATAATACAAACACTAATATTAAAAGAGATATTAACATACCAGAATTTATAACAATACGAGATCTTGCTAACAGAATGGCCGAGCAATCTTCAAATATAATTAAACATTTGATGGGTATGGGTGTTGCTGTAACAATTAATCACACAATCGACTCCGACACTGCAGAGTATCTAGTTAAGGAGTTTGGTCACAATCCTATTAGGGAAAAAAAAGCTGACGAAATTATAAAAAATATTAAAGAGATAAAATCTGAAAATCTAAAAAACCGACCACCAATTATTACTGTTATGGGCCATGTTGATCATGGTAAGACTTCTGTTTTAGATGTTATAAGAAGTGCAAATATAGTGTCAGGGGAATTCGGTGGCATTACACAGCATATTGGAGCATATCAAATTGAGAAAAATAATGAAAAAATCACATTTATAGATACACCAGGTCACGCTGCATTTACAGAGATGAGAGCAAGAGGTTCAAAATTAACAGATATTGTTGTTTTAGTTGTCGCTGCAAATGATGGTGTAATGCCACAAACTATTGAATCTATAAAACATGCAAAAGCAGCAAAAGTACCAATTGTTGTTGCTATTAATAAATGTGATCTACCTGATGCAGATCCAAAAAAAATTAAGAATCAGCTTTTAGAACATGAGTTAATCTCTGAAGATCTATCTGGTGACACAATAATGGTTGAGATTTCCACAAAGACGAAAAAAAATATTGATAAACTTTTAGAGCTAATTTTATTACAAGCTGAACTTTTAGATTTAAAATGTGATTTTAATAGCAACTCCAATGGTGTTGTTTTAGAATCAAAAATTGATGTAGGAAGAGGTCCAATTGCTAATATTATAGTTACTTCTGGAAAATTAAAAAAAGGAGATTATTTTGTTTGTGGTACAAAATGGGGTAAAGTAAGAGCTATAATTGACGACACTGGAAAGCAAATTAATGAAGCATTTCCATCCACTCCTATTGAAGTTTTAGGAATAAATGGTGCAGCAAAATCTGGAGATGATTTCCTAGTCCTAAATACTGAAAAAGAGGCTAAATCTTTGTCTGAAGCAAGAATCGAAGAAACAAAAACTTCTAAAAACCCATTAACAATGTTTACGCAAGACTCAGCATTTAAAGACAGCAAATCTGAGGATTTAAATATTATTGTGAAATCAGATGTGCATGGATCATCTGAGGCTATTAAAAATGCAATAAACCAAATTAAACATGACGAAGTAAAAGTAAAAATTATTTTATCAGATGTTGGAATGGTTACAGAAACAGATGTTAATTTAGCAAAGGCGTCTAATGCAATTTTAATTGCTTTTAATGTTAAACCAAGCAAGGAAGCAAAAAAGATTGCAGAACAAAACCATGTCAAAATTTCCTCATTTAACATAATTTATGAATTAATTGATTTTGTAAAAAATCAGATGTCAGGATT
>CEVE01037323.1_pt1 | contig 17195 bp, 17 predicted proteins | sample 356431 | NCBI WGS metagenome assembly CEVE01 (sample SAMEA2622764, study PRJEB7988) | marine metagenome | isolation source: saline water (ENVO:00002010), including
ATAGCTATAATAAATTAGGATCAGCAGAATTGGCATTAGAGACAGCTGAAGTTCTTACTACAAATTATGACAACTATGAGTACACCATAAATGAAAATAAATTGATAACTATTCAAAATAAAAATATTGCGACAGTTGATGATGAGGATTCTTTTTTTGATTTTAATCTATTCTAAATGATTAAGTTCTTGGTATCTTGCATACTGGAATTGAATTCATCTTGTGTAAATTGTTTTTTCTTATTTTCTGATATTTATTTCTGTTTATGGAGTCTTCATTTAGCATTGCTTCTTCGAGTTCATTGTATGATAAACCAAGTTGTGTCTCATCTGTTCTGTCATCATCCCATAGTCCATCTGTAGGAGGAGCCTGCAAGATTCTTTCATCAATACCAAGAGAAGATGCTAAGCTGTGAACTTCAGATTTCATAAGATCTGCTATTGGTGAAATATCAACGCCGCCATCACCATACTTTGTATAGAAACCTACACCGAAATCCTCTACTTTGTTACCTGTCCCGACAACTAGGCCGCCTTGTGCAGCCGCAACTTGGTACAGAGTCACCATTCGTAGTCTAGATTTAGAGTTAGCAAAACCTAAATCTGAATCTTGATTTGAGTTGGTCAACAAAGAGTTGAACTCTCTGTATGTGGATGTTAAATCAATTGTCATATGGTTAGTATTTTTAAATTTTTCTTTCAACCAATGTCCATGGACTTCGCCTAAATTATTACATTTAGCACCTGTGTTTATTGGCATAGATAGAGCATATGTCTGTAATCCCGTCATACTAGCTAGGGTACTGGTGAGAGCTGAGTCAATCCCGCCTGACACCCCAACGACCAAGCTCTGTGCAGGATTTGGCATTTTATCAACATAATCGGTAATCCAGTCTATAATAAATTCAATTTTATCTTGGTTGTTCATGATCGATATGTTTTATTATTGTTATTAATGTGAAATAATTTCATTAAAAAAAGTATGAAAATTATTATTCTTATTATAGCGCTCATTGTGGCTTATTTCTTGATCAAAAGGAACAAGAAATCTGAAGAAAATAGAGACCAGGTAGGCAACATGGTAATGTGTCATGAGTGCGGGTTCCATGTTATTGAGGCTAATCTATGTGTTTCAAAAGAACAAATCAATCAATGCCCTAATAAAAGATGACAAGAAGACAACCGCTATTAATTACTCTGCTAATAATCATGATACTAGGAATTACTCTTACAGTATTGCTACGATAATGAATTATCTAGTGACTGGACTAATATGCTCTGGAAAAAGTACTTTTCTAGAAATTGCACGAAAACATAAATTTGAAGTTATCAAATCTGATGATATTGTAGCTAGCTTATATAATGAACCTTCGATAGTTCATAAAATTAAAAAATATTTAAATATAGACATTGATCATAATAATCTCAAAGACTATGTTAAAGATTTTTTTTTCAAATCGAAAAAAAATAGAGAAATAATAGAAGCTATATTTCATCCTATGGTCCATAAAATAATACTTAATGAATTTCAGTTAAAAAATAATCTCATGGTAGAAGTTCCTCCAATAATAAATAACTATGAATTATTTAAAGAATACTCATCGATATATATTGATACGAATGAGGAAATGAGAATTGAAAGATTTAGTAGATATAAAATAAATGATAAAGACTATTTTATTAAAATGAATGCAGTACAGAACGATTATAAGTTAATAAAAGACTCATGCGAAATTATAATCAATAATAATAGTGACATTGATTCATTAAGTAGATATTTTGATAGGACTATTATTGCATCATGAATAGTTTTTCAGATACTCATGCAGCAATATATGAGGAGCCAGTTGATGAACGTATTAGAAAGTTTCTTAAACTAGAAAGTTACTTCTTAAAAATAAATAAGCATAAAGATATTGATAACTCTTATGATTCCTTTGCAGCCCTATATAATTTAATCAGTTTATACCAAATGCTATCAAGAGCTGAAGTGAAAAGAGAACTCATTAGAGAAATTGATTTTCATAAATCACGCTATATAGAATATGTAAAAATAGAAGGGTCAGATAAAATTAAATTAAATTCAATTATGGAAAAGCAGAATGTTATTCTAAATACATTACATAACCTTCAAGCAAATTACTTAACTGAGTTGCATAATGATGAATTATTTCAGCATTGTGTAAAACACTATGATACTTTGAGTTCTGAGCTAGATTATTGGCTCACCAGAGATTATACGTTTAGATGTAATCAGATTAATTTGTGGCAAGAAAAAATTAAACCAATAGAAAATTCTATATATTTTTGTCTGGATATACTTAGAAAAAGCTCAGAGACTCGAGAAGAATGTGCTCAGAACGGAATTCATATTTTTAAACTAGATCCAGATAAAAAAGTTCGTCTGTTAAGAATTACTATGCATTCTGATAATTATTTTTTTCCAAGAGTAAGTGTTGGTCCACAGAGAGCTACTATTTCATTTATGACTCTTAATGATAATAATAAATTTATACAGCTTAAGGATGACATAACATTTGTGATCGACCTATGCTACATATAGTCATATACATTTTATTCCTGCCAAGCCGAATCCTTTGTTAGATGAAGAATTAGATAAATCATCTCCTAGGGATTGTAACCCACCGAGAGCATATGTTGGAACATAAGATCTATTTGATAAACTCCCAAATTTAGTCCAGCCAAGAGGTGTTGTGTCATAAGGAGATGTAATAACAGGAGAGATTAGAATAAAGTCAAAAAGTATCTTGTTTGATAACTCAACATCATCAAGGGTATGGCATGAAGCAGAGTAAAGGTATCTGTGATTTTTTATCATGTTTAGACAATTCTTAAGCCTATTGCTTTTGAAATGAATCCCAGCATAGTTATCATCCCAATTTTTATTAAATGGGTAATCTATTATAAGATTGCCTTTATATCGATATTTTTCTAACTTAGGCTGAATATAAGCCTTATAAGTATCAAAAGATATATCTCTTAATCTGATATATTTATATAAATTTATGCTTTTAAAGTTGAAATCGTCATAATTTAGAGATGTAATAATCTTTAGTAATTTCGGCAACTTCATTAGTCTCAGTATTCTTTCATGAGTGGGGAGTACATTATGATCAGATGCACTATCATAATATACAACCTCTCTTTCTTCATTTGATGAAATATTGCCTGAATATCTATGTATATTAAATACATTGATGATAATTAAAGCGTCTTCATACTGATGTTTGATGCAATAAATAAACTTTGCCTTCTCTACCCTAATATTAAGTTCTTCTGTTATCTCTCTTCTAAGACATTCTATAGGACTTTCACTCCCTTTTTTCTTACCACCTGGAAATTCAATAAAGCCCTCGTAAGGTTTCTTATTTCTTTTCAGACAGATAAGTGCTGAATTGAACTTTATCAGCCCAATAGATATTTCAATTTGTTTAGATGACATTATGTTGTATATTCTGAATTGATTCGAACATAATCATATGAAAGATCAGAGAAATATACACTTTGTTTGTATCTTCCATTATTTAAGTCTATTGTAATCTCTATAGTATTTTTCTGCATTGATTTCTCAAGTTTTCTAGAAATATTGTCTATAGGCATTCCATTTTTAAAGCATAAGATGTTATTTATCTTAAGTTTTACTCTAGTTGTATTAATGTAATGAGAATCAATGGATCCTAGACTAGCAATTATCCTACCCCAGTTGGGATCCTCACCAAAAATAGCTGTTTTGACCAAGAGTGAGTTAGAGAGTTTTCTGGATACCTCTTGGGCCAGAGTTAAACTTTTAGTATTTATAACATTCATCTTAATAAACTTTGTCGCGCCTTCTCCATCCTTTACAATATAAGATGCTAATTTAATAAAAAAGTCAGAAGCATATGATAAAAATTTTTTCTCTACAGATTTGTTATTAATATTAATATTTAGACTGCCTGTCGATGTGAAAACAACTGTATCGTTAGTAGACATATCGCCATCGACAGAGATACTGTTAAATGACAAGTCTGAGCAATATTTTAAATATCTTCTTAGTAAAACTTTGGGTAATTCAACATTTGTTTCTATGAAACTTAACATAGTAGCCATATTTGGCTCTATCATGCCTGCGCCCTTGCATATCCCTCTAAAGGTAATTTTCTTTTGCCCAATTTTATATGTCTGAGAGAGATATTTCGGAAACTTATCTGTTGTCATAATTGCAGTGGCTGCATTTTTAAGATCAGTATATTTATTAAAATCACTAGTTTGAAGAGATTCTAAAATCTTATCAATAGGGAGTTGTCTTCCTATGATGCCTGTAGACATGATTAATATTTCATCAACACGGCAACTAAGCCTCATAGATAGTGTATGTAAGATTTTTTTAGTATTTTTATCTCCTTTATTCCCGGTGCATGCATTTGCATTACCTGAATTAATAAATATATGCTTTATTTGACCATATTTAATATTTTGCCTTGAGACAAGCACGGGAGATGCTGCGAACTTATTTTTTGTAGTAATCATCGATGATGTGCTACCTAATGGTAATTGAATCAAGAGACCATCTACTTTATTTTTTTTTATGCCAAGTTGTAATGTAACAAATTTAGAGTTCATCATAATTTTCCACAACATCTTTTATATTTTTTCCCTGAACCACATGGGCATAATGCATTCCGTGAAATATCGAGATTAGCAAATTTATTTGATTTAATTTCCGTTGAATCATCCTTGATGGTATTAGATTTTGGATTATAATTGTCTACTTTAATTCTGCAACATATTTTTAGAATTTCTTTTGTGATATCCATAAGCATTACATTAAACATTTCAAAAGATTCTCTTTTGTATTCATTTTTTGGATTCTTCTGAGCATAACCTCTTAACCCGATAGACTGTCTTAAATAATCCATTGAACTAAGATGATTTCTGTATTCCTCATCAATCACAGCTAATGAAATATTTTTAATCAAATCGTTATATTCGTTAGCGGATATATTTTTCACATTATCCTTAATTTTATCCATTATTAGGTTTTGCAGACTCTGCTTCAGCTTATTTTCATTAAATATATTGTCTTCAATCATGTCATTGAGATCCAATTGAATTAGAAAGTCTGTTTTGATAATGTCAGTAAAATCAGCTAGCTTATTATCGTTTGATAATAACTCATCTCTATTAATTTCAATAAAGTCTTGAGCGTAATTCGTGCACACAGTTGAAATTAACTTATTTCCATCATTATTCAAGATGAAGTCCCTTTGCTGATAAATTAGTTTTCTTTGCTCATTAGAGATATCGTCGTATTCTAAAAGTGTTTTACGGATGTCAAAGTTGTGTGCCTCTACTCTTTTTTGTGCGTTTTGTATAGATTTAGAAACCCATTTATGCTCTATTGCTTCTCCATCTTGCATGCCAAGTTTTTTCATAATGTCTGATACTTTATCAGAAGCAAAAATTCTCATTAGATTATCCTCTAAGGATAGAAAAAATCTTGATATACCTGGATCTCCTTGTCTTCCAGATCTTCCGCGTAGCTGATTATCAATTCTTCTAGATTCGTGACGTTCAGTTCCTATAACATATAAACCACCTAAATTCTTTACAGTCTCATTATTTGCTATCCATTCATCTGTACCTTGATCTTTTTTGCCACCAAGAACGATATCCGTCCCCCTTCCAGCCATATTGGTAGCGATAGTTATTGAACCTAATGCTCCTGCATTTTCAATAATTTCCGCTTCTTTTTGATGATATTTTGCATTTAGTACGTTGTGTGGAATTTTTCTTGCTTTAAGTTTCTTTGATATATGTTCAGATGACTCAACAGAAGTGGTGCCAACCAGAATAGGTTGTTTTGTACTACTGATTTCTATAATTTCATTTATAATTCTATCGTATTTCTCTTTTTCAGTTAGAAAAACTAGGTCAACTTTATCATCTCTAATCATTTTTTTATGAGGTGGAATTTGTACGACTTCAAGATCGTAAATTTGTGAAAATTCCTCTGCTTCGGTATCTGCTGTCCCTGTCATCCCACATATCTTATCAAACATCCTGAAGTAATTTTGAAATGTGATTGATGCATATGTTTGATTTTCTTGTTTTATAGTTACATTTTCTTTTGCTTCAATAGCCTGATGTAGTCCCTCAGACCATCTTCTTCCAGGCATTTTTCTTCCTGTAAATTCATCGATAATAACTATCTCATGATTCTCAACAACATATTCTTTATCTTTCTTATAAATCAAATGTGCTTTTAGGCTTGAATCTATATGACTAAATAACTGAATATTGTTCGCAGCATATATATCAGAGGATGATTGAATTAAATTATTTGAAAGTAAAAGGGTCTCAATAACAGACTGTCCCTCTTCTGTAAGAGACACAGACTTTTGTTTTTCCTCTAGATTATAATAACTAGTATTGTTGTTGGATAAAAACTTATTAATAATTTTATTAATTACTGAATATGTGTTGTTAGTTTTGTTGCTGGAACCAGATATTATTAGTGGAGTCCTAGCTTCGTCAATAAGAACCGAGTCAACCTCATCAATAATTGCATAGCTCAAACTTGACTGACATTTTTCACTTGAGGTCACCACCATGTTATCTCTCAGATAATCAAAACCAAACTCATTATTTGTGCCATAGATCACATCTGAATTATATACATTCTTTCTTTGATCATGTGTGACAAGGCTATTGACGAAGCCAACTGTTAATCCTAAAAACTCAAAAATACAACCCATCCATTTTGAGTCACGTTCAGCAAGATAATCATTCACTGTTACAATATAAACAGGTTTGCCGCTCAATGAATTAAGATAAGCAGGTAATGTACTGACAAGCGTTTTACCCTCACCTGTTTTCATCTCACTAATTTTACCGTGATGCAGAGCTATACCGCCAAGTAATTGCTCATCGAAATGTCGGAGTCCAAGAGTCCTTTTTGAAGCTTCCCTCACCAGCGCAAATGCTTCCTCTAAGAGCTCATCTAGATTATGTGATTTGAGATATCTTTGCTTGAATTCTGAGGTGAAAGATTTGAGTTCCTCGTCAGATTTAGTCTCGAAAAATTGCTCTAAATCATTAATTTTTTTAACGTTAGAGCTATATTCTTTGATTAGTCTTGAGTTTCTACTTCCAAATACTTTTTTAAGGATATTTCCTATCATATTTTATACATTATGAAATATGGTTTATCATACAATAAATGGGTGTTATATGAAAAAGATATCGGATTTTATACCTAATAAAGTACTTAAGAAGAAAGAAATTATTGATGATTTAGATGAGTTGCTAACACAAACGTCTCAAGAAAAAATGAAAGGTAAAATTCATGTAATAAATTACTCAGAATACAGTATAACTATCGAATGTGATGACAGTTCAGTGGGGTCTATTATAAAATTTGAGAGAGAAAAATACTTAGAATTATTCAAAAATTACGGTATGTATAATATCCAAGATATACAAGTCAAAATTAAACAGACTCAGTGACATGTGTGAAAAGTATTGGAGACTTCTCCTCCTCTTCTATGATTACTTGCTCCCATGCGTTTTCATTATTTATGAGCTCTCTCAACAAGAGATTGTTAAGATGATGACCAGACTTAAAAGCAGAAAAAGAGCCTATCAAGCTATGTCCGAGTAGGTATAAATCTCCAATAGCATCGAGTATCTTGTGCTTTACAAATTCATCTTTATATCTCAATCCATCTTCATTTATGATTTTATAATCATCAATTACAATTGCATTATTAACGCTTCCGCCTAGCGCTAGATTATTTTTTCTTAAATTTTCGATATCTTTCGCAAATCCAAAAGTCCTTGCGCGGCTTACCTGGCTGAGATAGGAAATTGTAGAGAAGTCTATTGTAGAAGTTTGAGTTTCTTTTGGGAAAGATGGATGATCAAAATCTATGGTAAAGGCTACCTTAAATCCATCATACGGTTCAATCTTTGCCCACTTATCATTCTGTTTAACCTCAATATCTTTTGTAATTTTGATAAATTTTTTTGGATGATTCTGTTCGCTTATTCCTGCTGATTGAATTAAAAAAACAAATGGACGCGAACTTCCATCCATAATCGGAACCTCTGGACCGTCTAGCTCAATTGTCGCATTGTCTATGCCCAAACCTGCTAGAGCAGATAATAAATGTTCCACGGTTGAGACGGATGCATCACCGTTTGAAATTGTTGTTGACAGCCTCGTGTCATGGACATTTTTCAATGAGGCAGCTATTGGCTCACTTGAGATGTCTTTACGGATGAATATAATGCCTTTGTCAGGCCGGCCTGGATTAATTCGCAAATTAATTTTCTTACCAGTATGTAGTCCAACACCTGTTGCTGTAATACTACTAGATAATGTTCTCTGTTTTAACATACGGAAATTCTACCAAAATGCTCTATGTCTTACAATTCATATGATTAGACCAAATTGGATATATTAAAGTTCTTTTTGGAAATAATTGGACAGTTTTTTTGCGTACTTATCAAGGATAGAGCCAATTTTGGAGGTATACTTATTTTTTGACGCCAACAGGCTAAGCTCCCTTTGTCGGTATAAGAGCAAACCAACGGCAGTAGAATACCTCGTTTTACCACGTAGATCCTCAAGCCCCTTAATTGATTTTGGAGAGCCGATTCTTGAAGGTTTTTGAAAATAAGATTCAGCAAAACTGTCCAAGCCTTCAAGCTTTGCTCCTCCACCAGTAAATACTATCCCTGCTCTGATTTTACCTGAGTAACCGCTATTATGGATTTCTTTTTGTATTGCATCAAATATTTCGTTAACTCGTGCAGATATTATTTGAGTCAGAATCGTTTTAGTTGTCTCAGTATCTGGCTTGTCAGAGACAGATGGGACAGGAATTTTCACATCCACATCGTTATCAGAAGACACTGCCCCATATTGTATCTTTATTTCTTCTGCAGCATCTAATGATGTGCATAATATTATTCTAATGTCATTAGTAATCATTTGACTTCCAATGGGAATCACAGCGGTATGTTTAATTGTCCCATCTGTAAAAATTGCTATATCCGTTGTGCCACAACCAATATCAATTAAACAGACGCCTAAGTCACGTTCTTCATTAGATAGAACAGCTTCACTTGACGCGACTGGTTGGAGGACATAATCATCTATCTCTAGTAAACTGTTATTTATGCACTTCGTAAGATTTCTTTTAGCTGTTGAAGACGTAGTAATAATATGAACATTTGCCTCTAATCTAGCTCCAGCCATCCCTAAAGGTTCTCTGATACCAGGTTGTCCATCGATTGTATAATGCTGTTCTATTGAGTGAAGTATTTCTTGATCTTTTGGAATTTGAATATTTTGGGCATTATTTAGCACTTCCTCCTTATCTTCAGAGGTGACCTCATCATTCAAAATATTCACCGCACCATTGCCATTGTAACTTTGAATATGATTACCAGCGATACCTGTGGTAACAGATTGAATGTTACATGTAGACATTGAGCTGGCTTTTTCTTTTGCGCGCCTGATACTTGAAACAGTAGCATCTATTTCTGAAATAACACCTTTATTGAGTCCTGTGCATGGTTCATTGCCTATGCCGATGATTCTTAAATCGCCTTTATCATCAATATCAGCTACCAAGCATAAGACTTTAGATGTGCCTATGTCTAATGCAACAAGAGTATCAGTGCTTTTTACATTGCTCATTAACGAACATTATATCTCATTTAAGCTATTATTTGATAGCAAAACCATTGGAATATCGCATATCTATAGATTTTATATCTTTCTTAAACAGCCTTTGAAGATTATCAAATGACTCGATCAATCTTTTGAGATTCAATTCTAAATTCTTCCTGTCAGATATCAATAAATTTGATGAAGTATTTATTTTGATGATAGAGTCATATATTTCAAGTTTTATGATATTGAGATCTATTTTAGCTAGCATCTCATTACACAACATCAATAGCTCTAGAGAGTCTAGCTTGTTATTTGTCTTATCAACTACAATAACAAGATTTTTTGGTAAAACCTTTGATTTTAAAACAGAACCATCTTTCATCAATATCTGCGAGTTATAAATAGCGTAGGGCTCTTGAGGGACTATGATTATCTCTAGTTTTGATGGAAAAGATTTCTTTATTTCAACATCTTTTATCCACCCATCCGATATTAGTTTATTTTTTAACATATTCAAATCAAGCGATAGTAAGTCACTCCCTTGAAGAGAATTTACGATATCATTAATTTTACGATTATTGTGGTTTGAGGTAGTTGAGACAATTTCAACCTCATCTATTGGATACACAAAGTAATCTGATTTATAAAGAAGTATAGTCAGTAAAATAATTGATGAGATTAGAAGTGTCCTAATCATCTATACCAATAATCTCGAGTACTAGCTGATAATAGCTCAGACCATATTTCCTTGCAGCCTTTGGGACAAGGCTATGATCAGTCATTCCAGGAATTGTATTAATTTCTAGTAAAATAATTTGCTCATCTTCTATAAAAAAATCAACTCTTGCCCACGATTCGCACCCTAAAACCCTAAAAGCATCGGTAACTTGAGTATTAATTTTATTTGTTATTGACTGAGTTAAATCAGGAAATGAAAATTTAGTTTCATTGGATTTATATTTTGCCTCAAAATCATAAAATTCATTAGAGGGAATAATCTTAATTATTGGCAGTACTCTCTCATTTAGGATAGCTGCTGTATATTCATCGGATGATATTTTCTTTTCTATCATATATTCTCTGTTACTTTTATGTTTTTCAAAATTTTCAAAATCTTTATTACATTTAATTTGGAAAATATTATTACTTGAACCAGAACAAGTATCTTTAATAAAAAAAGTTTCTCCATATAACATAGATAAATCCTCATAGGTCTGATTAGAAAATATTTCATAATCAGGAGTGTCTAGATTGTTAGCTTTCCATATCTCTTTCGTTTGATATTTATTAAATGATATTCTAGATGATTGTGAATTTGATCCAGAATAATTTATGTCTAGATTATCTAAATAGCTTTGTATTTTCCCATCTTCCCCACCCTCTCCATGGATAAGATTAAATACATAATCAACTGAATTATTTAATAAAAAAGATTTTAAATCCTCATACGAATCTCTTTTCATATCAAAGAATACAACATTATGTTTATTTTCAAGTAAAGTTTTATAGACATCAGAAGAACTTTTTAAAGAAATTTCTCTTTCATTTGACCAACCTCCTCCTAGGACGCATATTCTAAAATCCTTGCTTTTCATTTCAATAGTATGACCTCCTCTTCAAGTAATATGTCGAACTTGGTATATATTTCATTTTTGACACACTGAAGTAGGAGTAGGAAATCTTTATAAGTTCCTGATCCATCATTAATAAAATAATTTGAATGTTTTTCAGAGATATATATCCCACCAACACGTTTACCTTTTAAGTCGGCTTTCTCAATAAGTCCAGCGGCATAATCTCCTGGTGGATTTTTGAAAATACAACCACATGATAATTGATTAATTGGTTGAGTTGACTTTCTTTTATCGTTAAGTGTATCAAGAAGGTTAATATCAAAATCTTCTGTTTGTCTTAAAAGTTTAATAGAAACTATAATAGATCTTGTATTAATGTTGGATGTTCTATATGAATATGATAAATTATCTTGAGTCAGGGTGTACGCATTACCTTTCTCATCTAGTAGATCTATACTGTAAACATTAGGCATTATCTCTTTTTTAAAGGCTCCAGCATTCATAGTAACTGCTCCAGCAATAGTTCCCGGAATACCATAGAGAAATTCATAACCTGGCAGTTTATTATCATGAAGATGTCTAGATAATTTTGTACATGATATATTGCCTGAACAAGTAATATATTGCTCATCAATATTAATGTATTTTTTCATCTTTTTAAGGCTGACTATAGTCCTGTCATAGAACTCAGTTACAAAACACATGTTTGACCCATTACCTATGTAAAGAGGATTAGTTTTTGTAATCTCTATCAGTTCTTTGTCTTCTTCTGGACAGATAAATTCTTTACAGTAGCCCCCTAGTCCAATAGTTGTGATCTTTTTAAGAGGATAGTTCTTGCCTATGAACATTTTTTTTTCTTTAAAAGATTTGTTATATTTTTGATATCTCCAGCTCCTTGCAGGACCAATACAGAGTTATCAAAATTTGTCTCTTGTAATATATCATTTATTTTTGTTGTAGATTTAAGTAACAATTTATTCTTAGAACTAATTTTGTGATATAGAAATGAGGAATCATAAGAATTATTTTTCTCACCAGCAGAGTATGTTGGTAGGAGAATGATATGATCTATTAATTTAAAGACTTTTATAAATGATCTCCAATAGGCTTTCGTCCTTGAAAAACGGTGAGGTTGAAAAATCATTATTATTTTTTTATCTGGATATAGTTCATTAATTGTTTTAAGTGTTGAGCTAATTTCAGTTGGATGATGCCCGTAGTCATCTATTACAATTGGCTTAGTATTATTGATTATAAAATTATTATATACATCGAATCTTCTGCTCGCACCAAAAAAACTTTTTAGAGAGCTAATTGATTTTGTAATAGATATACCTAAGTGAACACTAACTGCTATAGCTGAAAGTATGTTGTAGACATTGTGTTTTCCGAGAAGATTAGTCGATACTTTATATACATTTTTACCAAAAGTTATATCAAATGTCATTTTATTTCCATTGCTATATTTTATTGAACCGGCAACTAGATCATTTTTTTTACTCAGTCCATAAGAAAAAAAACTTCTATTAATTTTTTTCAATAATTTTACAGAATTTTTGTCATCACCATTTATAAAAGCCTTGCCATAAAATGGGATAGAGTTAATTAGCTTTAACATTGCAACCTCGAGGTTAGCAAAGCTATTGTCATAATTATCTAAGTGCTCTTTGTCTAAGTTTGTCAATACAACCAAATGAGGCTTAAGCTTAGAGAAGCTCGGATCACTCTCATCAGTTTCTGTTATTAAATAATGACTATTCCCTAACTTAACATGAGGATCATCAGTCTTTAATTTACCGCCAATTAAATAAGTTGGATCAAGTTTATTCTTGTGCATGATGTGACTGAGTAAACTAGTTGTTGTTGTTTTTCCATGCGAACCAGTAATTGAGATACCATATTTCAACCTCATCAATTCTGCAAGTATTTCCATCCTACTTAGAGTTGTAATATTATTTTTACGAGAGTATCTCAACTCAACGTTATTTTTTCTTATCGCGTTGGAAAATATTACAATGTCATTCGTATTGAGGTTTTTTGAATCATGCCCAATAAATATCTTTATTTTTAATTTTCTAAGTCTTTTTATAGCATTATTTTCTCTAATATCAGAGCCGCGTACTGTGAATCCTAAATTATGAAGAAGTTCTGCAATACCCATCATTCCTGCGCCACCAATGCCTATTAAGAAAAATGATTTGTTTTTAAGGTGCTGTGTTATTGAATTTTTCATTAAGTTCAGGAATATTCTCTAGAATTATAGCACTTGAATCATTTGGGAAAAGATTTTTACTATTATTAGACATTCTTAATAAAATCTCTTGATTATTATACATCTCTGTCAATGATGCATATAACTGAGTGGAAAAATCTTCATTTTCCTCTACTATTCTAGCCGCATTGCCTTTTTCAAGGAATTTGGCATTAGAATATTGATGATTATCGGTCGCATACAGAAAAGGTACAAGAATGGCAGCCCTACTTGCTCGACAGATTTCGCTTACAGTCATAGAACCTGATCTGCAAATGATAATGTCCGACCAATCGTATAATTTATCTATTTCGTGTGAGAAGTCGATTACTTTAGCTTTCATGCCAGAATTATTATAAATTTTTTCTACTAGATTCTTATCTTGGGTACCTGTGATATGTATGACGTTGAACTTATTGCCAAATTGATTAATACATAAAGGAATATTATGATTAAAAAATCTGGCTCCTTGACTACCGCCGAATATTAGTAAATTTAATGTTTCTCTTCTATTTTGATACTTTATTTCAGATTTTATAATCTTTGAGAAACTATCTTTAATTGGATTTCCTGACAATACAATTTTTTTACTACTAGGAAATGTTTCTGGAAACGTCTGAAATGTTATTTTAGAAAATATATTATTAATTTTATTTGCTGAACCAGCTATAGAATTGGACTCATGGACATATACTGGTACCCTCATTAAATATGCCGCAATTGATACTGGCACTGAAATGTATCCACCAAAACCTAAAACAAATATTGGTTTATCTTTATAAATGTATACTAAGCTTTGAAAGAATGATCTAATTAAATTGAACATGCCTTTGATCGTATGAAAGAAGTTTTTACCTCTTATACCTGAGGATTTTAGGTATTTTAATTTAATACGTTTATCCTTAACAATTTTATTCTCTATGCCATGCGATGTCCCTATCCATGTGATGCGATATTCGTATCTTATTATTTTGATAGCAATATTGTTAGCAGGAACTACATGTCCACCCGTACCACTTGCAACAATAAATATATTTTTTTTCATTTTTGATTTTTCTTTGTTGCTTGACTATACAATTGTTTATTTTCTAATTGTATTCTTATGAGAATTCCTATGTAAGTAAACATTAGGAGAAGATTTGTGCCACCATAACTGATAAATGGGAGCCCCATGCCCTTTGTGGGGAACAAACCAATGTTAACTAAGATATGAATAATTGTTTGAATAAACATTAAAAGAACTATAGATAAAATAATATTTGCTGAAAATTCTGATATTTTAGATGTCTTCTTGTAGAAAATGAAGATGCGTGAGAAAAGTAAAAAGTACAGTATCAGAAGTATCACTAAAAAAATAAAGCCAAGTTCCTCTCCAATTATCGCCAGAATAAAATCATTATACTGTTCAGGGAGATAAAAAAGTTTCTGTGTGCTCGATCCTAAGCCTTGGCCAAAGAACCCCCCTGAGGATAATGCAATTTGTGAAGCTATTATTTGATAACCACTCCCTTGAGGGTCGCTCCATGGATCAATAAAAGCAAGAATCCTCTGTATCCTGTATGGATAAAAATAAACTAATAAGAATATAGGTAATATCGCAAGTGAGAGTATTTTTAAAAGGTTGATCATTTTCAAATTTGAAAGGAAAGAAAAAACAACAAATGTAAGAAATAGAAGTATCATACTACCGAAATCCCTTTGAAAAACTATCACAAGCATAAGAATGGATAAAAAAATAAATATTTTTAAATAATTCTTATCAAAATTATTTCTAGTAATGTAACCAGAAAGCCACAGGAAGAAGAAAAGTCTAGATACTTCGGATATCTGTAACGTAAAGAATCCCAAATCAATCCATCTTGTCGCCCCATTAACAGTCTTGCCTAGACCAGGGACATGAACTAATAAGGAGAGCATAATAGCAAAGATTAAAAAATACTGACCATAGTCGTAATAAAGTTTTATTTTTATTCTTGCGACGACATACAATACAGTTAAGCCTAATAATATGAAAATAAAATGCTTCTTTAAGAAGAAAAGTGGATTAGAAAATTTTGTTGCAGCAAAATCTATGGTTGATGAGGTAACCATTACCAAACCTATTAAGATTAAACTTGTCACGCAGGCTAAAAAAAGAGAATCCAGGCCTCTGTTATCAAAAAAATCTATAACATTTCTAATTTTTCTGGCTAACATAATTGTTTATAAGTTCCTTGAAATGGTTACCTCTTTGCTGATAGTTATCATACATACAATAACTGGACGTTCCTGGGGACATAAGGATAGTGTCTCCTGGAGACATCACAGAAAATATATAAGAGGTTGCATGCTCAAGACTATTACAAAAAACTTTTTTGCTACTAACTCTTAGCGCTTTATTAAGAAGTTCTCTATTTTCTCCAATTAAAATTAATTTTTTAACTTTCTCGTTGATACTATCATTTAAAATGTCATAAGACATTGTCTTAATATCACCACCCATAATAAGAATTATATTCCCTTTGATTGACATGAGAGCGTTATGAGTCGAATCAGCATTCGTTGATTTAGAGTCATTGATAAATTTTATATCATTGAAAGTAACAAATTCTTCAACTCGATGTTCGAGGTGCTTTCGTCTTGAGAACGATTCAAGAATATCTTTCAAAGATAATCCAATTATTCTGAGTACTGAAATGCATGCACATAGATTACGTGATTCATGTATGCCATGTATAGGGTAGGAATTAGATTGATATGATATATAACTATCATCAACAATTGAGAGATCTTTTAATTTTACATCATTTGAATAAAATCTACTATCCCTTACCTCAAATGTTGAATAGTCATGACAGTGATTAAGATCTTTAGAGATTATTTTATGTTTCGAGTCATTAAATATTTTTAGCTTTATCTCTAAATAATTTTTGAGATTTATATGTCGATCAAGATGGTCTGGTGATATATTTAAAACTATTGATATGTATGAATTGAGTGTTTTGATATATTCTAACTGATAGCTAGATAATTCTAATACAACGTAATCATACTCACCCAGCAACGACTCAAAAACAGATACACCATTATTACCACAGGCTATCGTTTTCAAATTATTGTCATTCATAATATCGGCGATAAGGTTCACAGTTGATGTTTTACCGTTTGTACCAGTTACACATATGAATTTAGATCTAGACAGACTTTGAACTATCTCAATATCTGTAGTTATCTTACACCCGACTTTTTTTAGATCTTTAATAGCATTATTGGAGGGAGAAATCCCGGGGCTGACAACTATATAATCTATTGTATCAATAGTTATATTTTGATTTTTGCATATAATTTCTTTATTGCTTATATTAATAATATTATCAGTAGTGGTTGATTGATATTTTATCTGATTATTTTTGAAAAAATTACTGCAGTGCTGATAAGTAACCCCCTCTCCTATTATAAGAAATGAAGAATCAAGAACATTCATCTTATTTTAAGCGTAGAAAGGGCAATCAGCACCAAAATAAACGTTATTATCCAGAACCTCATGATAATTTTAGGTTCTGATAAACCCGATAACTCGTAGTGATGATGAAGTGGGGCCATTTTGAAAACTCTTTTGCCATTTCTGAGTTTGAATGATGTAACTTGGATAATTACGGAGAATACCTCAGCAATAAATATACCGCTCATTATTGCGAAAGCTA
>CEVE01049232.1_pt1 | contig 16934 bp, 9 predicted proteins | sample 356431 | NCBI WGS metagenome assembly CEVE01 (sample SAMEA2622764, study PRJEB7988) | marine metagenome | isolation source: saline water (ENVO:00002010), including
AGCTGCCAGCTTAGTCCCCTTTAAACCAATAGAATGTCCACCAGCTGAAACAGCTTGCCAAGAATGCGCAGCCGTTCCAGGGACCCAAGTTGCAGTTCTTAAGCCTGCCTGCGGGACAACCCAGCTTACATCTCCTACATCAGTTGAACCATATGTATGACTTATTGCATATGGTCTAATTTTTTCTTGATCTCCTATTTTGCCTCCTGGAGAGATCAGAGTTTTATGAATTTTTTGAGCATATTCAATCTCTTCTTGTGAATACTGAATTCCACCTCGCTCAAGCAAGTTTTTATGCATAACTTTTTGAAGAGTTTGATTAGGGAGCTTAGAGTAATTTCCATGCATCACTTCATAACTAACCTTAGTTTGTGTTCCAACAGCAGCGCCTTTTGCGGCCTCAACCACCCAATCAAAAATTTCTTGAACTTTTTCTCTTCTTGGATGTCTGACGTAATAATATACCTCAGCTAAATCCGGTATCACATTTGGCGCCAAACCACCTTTAGTAATAACATAATGGATTCTCGATTCCTGAGGAATATGTTCTCTCATCATATTTACCATTAAGTTCATAGCCTCGACTCCATCTAAAGCGGATCGACCCTTGTGGGGAGACCCCGCTGCATGAGCTGAAATACCAGTGAATCTAAACTTTGCTGATTTATTTGAATTTGAAGACTCTGCATTTGCTGCATTGGAGCTACTTGGATGCCAATGCAATACCGCATCGACATCGTCAAACAGTCCAGCACGAACCATGTATACTTTTCCAGAACCTCCTTCCTCAGCCGGTGTGCCGTAAAATCTGATTGTTCCTTTGGTATTAGTTTCAATCAGCCAATCTTTTATTGCTATGGCAGCCCATGCTGAAGCAGCCCCAAAAAGATTATGCCCACAGGCGTGACCTGCACTCGCGTCGACTCTCTTCTCTTTAAATGGAGATACTGTCTGCATTAATCCTGGCAAAGCATCGTATTCACCTAAAATTCCAACTATAGGACCGCCGTTAGAATACTCTGCAATGAATGCTGTTGGTATTTCTGCAACTCCAGATTGAATGGTGAAACCATTTGCTGATAATTCATCCTTTAAAAGTGATGCACTTTTATACTCTTGATAACCAACTTCTGCCCAATCCCAAATTTGCAATGCCACGTCCTCAAATTTTTTTTGATGTTTGTTTAAAGCATTATCTAAGCCTTGATCAGCTTGCAAATGAAAAGATGTTATCAATCCAAAGATAATAAACGGTTGGATGAGTGTTTTACTTTTAATCCTATACATTCTCTTTTTTCTACTTGTTTAATAATTTCTTTATCATCAGATGTTAATACTAATCTTCGACCTTTGGAATCTTCTGCATAAAAAACTGCTTTTAAAGCCTCCATTTTTTCATATAGAGTTGTGCAGCCGATCACTACGGCACTTCCTTCTTTTTGATTTGACATTGGAATGGCTAGTTCAAGTCTTTCAGCTTGAGTTGTCACGTCTTTGGATTCAAACTCCATTAACGGTTCTTTACCCCAAATAGCCAAAGATTGTTTTGTCATCATCCCTGAAACACCAGTAATAAGACCTATATTATTTGCGTCTTCCCGTATCTTCATTAGCATTTGAACCGCAGCATGGAGCATATAGTTATTCAATGGACCTCCTGCAAAGGGCATGCCTCCTGTAACAGTTTTGCTTAAATTATTACTTAGGTTTAAAGCTTCAGAGAACATCTGCACGGCAACTGGAAAGCAGCTGTAAAGTTCATATATTGAAGGGCATATTTTATTTTTATCTGCGGTCTCTAGAATGAAATCAGTAGCTAATTTCAGACCTAAGGGAGCCGTCATATTAGGTCTTTGTATGAGACCAATCATATGATTGGTTTCACTTGAAATTAGTGGATAAACTCTCTTTGAAACGGGGATGTTAAGGTTATTTGCAATTTCATCACTGGTCAATATTAGAGCTGATGATTGATTGACGTTCCAGCTAGAATTATGAAGCTTATTATATGGATAAGCTATCCTAGGATTTTTTTCTGAGGGTGCTTGAATTTCCTCACAAGAGTAGATTATTTGATTCCAAGCATGTGGATTTTCAGATGCAATTTCTGAAAAATTTGCATAAAGATTACCAAGAGATTTTTCATGTTCCGCTAAAGAACTTTTTTGTCTAAAACGCATTGCGCTCTCTAGAATAGCGTAATAACCAACCGCCATCATGCCCAATGCATCGACTTCTTCGGACACATACAAATCTTCTTTTGCTTTTACATAATGATCTGGATTTTTAAGCAATTTCGTTTCTTTAAAATCTATGCCTTCTTTAAGAGCTCGTATTTTTTTATACCTAGCCTCTCCACCAACAATCAAACTTGCCCTTATCTGGCCATTAATAATTCTGTTACATGCTGAATTTATTAAGTTCTGCTGAAGAACACCTATTTTTGTAACACTGGTTGTTGCATGAGCAAATCCATGCTTTTCAGCAATCCATTTTCCAGGATCTCTATAAGCCCAATATCCTTTTGGAATTTGAACTTCGTCAATGTAGTTAACAATGGCAGAACTTTCAGTGTCACGAATAGCAGCTAAAGCAGCTTTCTCCATTAAGATTAAAGCTTCATCTAGCTCAGCAAATGACCCTTTCTGTTGCAAGCAACTTATGCCGATAAGTACAGGTCTATTTTTCATTCATAATCAATATATCAAAAAATCTACTCCTCAGATATTCGTGATATATAATTCATATTTTTGGGGCTATAGCTCAGCTGGGAGAGCGCTTGCGTGGCACGCAAGAGGTCGGCGGTTCGATCCCGCCTAGCTCCACCATTCTGCTATTTGTTAAACAATCTTTATATTTTTGAAGAAAACTTGAGATACATTTATCTTTTGGCATTATTTAAACATGGAATTCTTATCTAAAAAAATTACTTTTACCTCAGGTTTTGGATTAGCTTTATTTTTACTAATTTTACCAATGTTTGTTGGGCCTGGAATAGCCATAATCAATCCCTCATTTTTTGGAGAGACTCAGTCTACGCTAAGTATGTCAATTTATATTGCGAGAAATCTTGCAGTAGGAATTGTTTTTCTATTAGCAATCTATTGGAGAAATGCATCAATGTTATTTATCCTAATTTTAACAAGATTGATAACTGATTTAATTGATGCTCCAGTTTTTTACTTATTTAAAGAGCCAAATCTGATTGGACTTATTATAATTTTTTCTGTCTTTTGCTACATTCCAGCTATTTATGGTTTGCGTTATGCATGGAAAAACATGGCCGAAAGGAAGGCTTGAATAATTTCTTCTTTTAAATAGTTAAGAATATGTTTAATAAAGCGTAACAAAAAATATTAGTTACATGCTATTTGCATAATTGTGATTTGTCTCACTATGATGCTGCTCATCAGCACGAACACATCTTATGAGATCGGACAATTTTGCATCTGCTCCCAGGTTGTAATAGTTAATTGCTAAATGCGGAGCAGGGATGTTTTCAACTTGTCCTGACTCAACCATTTTGAGATATTCGCTGTAGCTATTGACAGCTTCATCTTCGAAATATCCAATCATTCTGTGAGCCGTTCTTGTAAAAAATATATACATGAACACATAAAATATCCCAAACATTAATTGTGAGGTAAGGACTATAAACCTTTCGATAAAATTTGGTTTAGCTATTTCAATAAAAAACATTAAATGCATACGCTCATTTTCAGCTTCAGCAAGCATTTCTCTGATTTGCTCACCATAGCCGGCTTTCATTTTTCGCAGGCTTTTAAAATGCATCCAAACACCAGCAACCATTCCTGGCACACCGGCAACAGTTTCTAAGACAACCGCTCTGTGTCCGTACCTTTTCAAAAAAAAGCTGTCAGCAATGAGCCTAAAGAATTTTGTCATCGAATAGGCGAACATATCTGAAATACGTTCACTACTAGTTTTAATGATAGAATACATAATAAATTTTATTTATAATCTATTATATATAAAATCTATATTAAGTAAAGTATCTGCAGGATTGAGAAGTTTAATTGAGAAGTTTAATAAGCTATTGCTTGCCCCTTTATACCAACTGATGAGTGAAATTGAACAATTTTCCACCCGTCTTCTCTTTTTTCCATTACGCCGGTATATCTAACCCCTTCAATAACTTGTTTTTGTCCATCAACTAGAAATTCCCAATCTACAATTTCAGAAAACCAAGCAACCTCACCGGATTTACTAAAATGAATATTTTTGTTCATGCGTTTAACACTTAATATGTCAAATGCTTGAAATTGCTTTTTGACCGAGTTTTGAAGTTCATCCCATCCATCCCACCTTTCAGATGCATCTGTTCCAAAGGTAATCATGTCAGAATCTTGAGCCATAGTTTCTGCAAACATTTTATGATCCCCTTTTTCAAAAGAGTTCCACATTTTTTCAATTATTAAATCTGCCCCATCATCAGCAGAGCTTGTAACAATCTGAATTGATATAAATAGCAAGGATATTAACAAGATAGAAAATACTTTTTTCATGAAAGTCCTTATATAAAAATTAAATGAACAATGTATCATAATTTAGATAGTGAATTATTTTTTAAATGTTGCACCTTAAATTAAATCTTTTGATGTTGTTAATGAGTCTGCCGATGTTCGCTGATTCTATTGCATTGTCAAACAAAATCCTGAGTGGCAAAAAGATAGACTCGATAATGTATGTGGGCAATAGTTTCTTTTACTACAATAATAGTTTGCATAATCACGTAAACTCGATTGTAAAAAATCATAGTTCAAATCAAGAATTAAAACAGCGATCAATAACGATCAATGGCTCATCTCTATCTTGGCATCCTCTAGAAGCCTATTTAAATAACAAAAATATGGGGAGCTTTACCATAGACACAGCTGATGGAAATAAATATAAGCAAGTGAAGGATACTGCAATTGATGCCATTATCTTTATGGATTGTAGTCTTTGTCCAATTCATCCAATGACCAAAGAGGACTTTCATTTAAACATTGAGAAATATTCAAATATTATAAGGTCTAAGGGAATGGAGCCAATTCTTTTCATGTCATGGCCTTATAAAAATAGACCTTCTATGATCAAAGAGCTTAGAGAGGAGTTTATTAAAGCTGCAAATGTTAATAATATACTTCTAATACCAGTAGGCGAAGCGTTCTATGCCTTTCAAAAAAAATATCCTGAAATAGATCTTTATACAGAAGATTTAAGACATCCATCAAAAGAGGGAACCTACTTAGCAGCAGCAGTAATATATCGTACTTTATTCAATTTCGATGTCAAAGGAACCAAGGGTATGAAAGATATTGACATAGAAGCCACTAATAAAATTCACGAAATTGCTGACTTAACAGTTAAAAGTTTTTTTGAGTAAATATCACTTATCAGATTTGTTACTAATTGACTTGTAATAATAAGCTTTTGCTGAGTTTATAAAAATATTAAATTTAATTGACTTTGTCACATTTTTGGCACAGAATTGTCAGAATTATGGCATAGCTGCACGCGTAGCTATTATTTAAAGGAAAGGGGATATTATGAAAAACAAACTATATTTATTGTTTGGGTTATTTGCTGTTACTGCATTTGCTCAAGACAGCAGCAGTGATGCCGATGTCGAGCAGGTAGTAGAAGCTGAAGAAATAACTATTATAGGTTCAAGAATTAAATCAAAAACTACTTTTGATAGTCCAGTACCAGTGACAATTGTCACAGGCGAAGATTTCGAAAATAGACTTTTCGATTATGCTGCTTCTGCGGTAACTCGTTTACCATCTGCAGCCGGTGCTGAAAGCGGACCTAACGGAAGTCAGGCTATTAACAATTTAAGACTTGGTTCGCAAAGAACACTTGTTACAGTAAATGGAAATAGGTTTGTTTCTTCTAACGGATACGGTGGTGGTCAAGTTGATGTTAACAACATTCCAACTATGTTAATTGACAGAGTTGAAGTGATTAACATTGGTGGTGCTGCTGTATATGGTTCAGACGCAGTTGCTGGTGTTGTGAATTACATTCTTAAAGATGACTTTGAAGGATTTAAATTCCAATATAACCATAACAACTACTTTGAAGATGTATCACTACAAAGAGGTTACAAAATGCTCTTCGGTGGTAACTTCATGGATGGCAGAGGAAATGTAACACTTTCTCTTGACTATACGGATAATGGAAGAAAAGTTAGGTTTAATGAGTTACCTCAATCAGTTGTTTGTAGAGAATTTGGCTCAGATACTTATGGTGCTGTTCCTGGTAAAACATTAATCTATCCAGATTGCGAAGGTTTTACATATTTTGGAATTAGTCCGAACGGAAGTGTTACTTTAGGTGATGTGCTAAACACTCCTGGTGCTTTTGGATTACCACCCAATAGAGGAAGAACTACTGGTTGGCCTGGAACTCCACAAACAGACTATGTTGGTTTTGATGAAAAAGGTAACTTAAAAGTTAACAAGCAAGGTATACCTACTGATGGAGTTTTAAGATACAGAGGTGGAGATGGTATGAATTTTGGTTATCCTCATAATCCAACTGTCGTCATTGAGCCAATTGAAAAATATAACTTCGTTCAAACTGGTCGATTTGATGTAACTCCAAGAATGAGAGTATCAGGTTCGGTTTATTTAACATCATATGAAGCCGAAGATGCTTCAGGAAATCAAGGTTTTTATACAACTGGACTATTTGGATCCCCTTCAAATACTCTAATTGTTGAGTGTAATAATCCTTTCCTAAGTGCTGCAGACTCAGCTGAGCTTTGTGCTAATTGGTCTACAGGCACTAACTCTTACGGAAATAAAACTTTCCAAATGAGTAAAGCATGGGGACCATATGTCAAGTCACTTGGTGGCGAAGATGTTGATACTGTTGATAACAGAGTTTTCAATCTTAGAGTAGAAGGTGATTTTGATATCGGTGATAGAACTTTTGATTACAACTTTGGAGTTACTGACGGTGAGTCCAGAAGAGTTAATTCAAGAGGTGACATAATAAAAGCTAGACTATTTGCAGCTATCGATGCTGTGTTACTTTCAGATGGAACTATTGATTGTAGATACAATCAACTAGGAGCCGCTGGGTATACAACACAAGAGTACTTCAAGGATCCTTACATGCAGCCTGGTGGAACAGCAGATCCATCATATTTTGTATTAGGTGAGCCTGGTGATTGTGTTCCTTTAAGTCCATTCGGTGACGGTTCTCAGATTTCTGATGCGGCTGCTAACTATGTTGGTGGAAGTGTTTCAACTAGAACAAAAACTAATCAAAATTATAATTTCGGTTATATTTCAGGTCCTGTAGCTGATTTACCAGCTGGAGAATTGTCTGTTCTTGTTGGATACGAAGAAAGAACTGAAAAGTATAAATTCAAAGATGCATTATTTGATGAAGCATACATTGGAGATGGATCTGGTGGTATGACTGAATTAGAAGGTAAATTCTCAACTTCAGATACCTACATGGAGTTGATTGCTCCATTGATCTCTCCTGACATGAATATTCCATTTGTTGAAGAGCTTACACTTTCTGGTGCATATAGAGAGATGGACCACAGCGTGTCTGGCGAAGATAATGTAGATAGTTTATCTCTTGTTTGGAGACTCAACTCAGCCTTAGGCATCAGATATAACGTACAAAATACAGTTAGATCGCCTGCCATTGGTGAAGCTTTCCAACCTCAGTATATTTATAGCTACATTATTGATGATCCCTGTGATGCATCAAATATAAATACTGGTCCAGCTCCTGAAAATAGAGCTGCAAACTGTGCAAAACTAGGGAACCCTCCTGGTTGGCTTTCACAAGCTGAAACAGCATCTATCTTTGTTTATGGTGGAGGAAATCCAAACTTATCAACAGAGAAATCGGAGTCTTTCAACTATGGGTTAATTTATACACCTACTAATTTACCCTTTACTAACATTGAAATTCCTGGAAACTTGAGCATTGCTTTAGATTACATTGAAGTTGATCTTACAGATGCAATCATCGAGTTAAATCCAGATGAAGTGTTATCAGCTTGCTATGATGCTAACCCATCATCTTACCCAAATACATTCTGTGGTCAGATCACACGTGATCCTGACAATCAAATGTCTGGGTTTGCTCCTGGAACTATTGGTGTGCAAGGTGGAACCTCAAATGGTTCAGCATACGATTATCAAGGATATATCGTTGAGCTTGCATATGATCTTGATCTAGAGGATGTATTCAGCTGGGGAGCTGGTACCTTTGGATATAATTTAAAAGGTTATCAAGAGAAAAAAGATGCATTCCAGGCAACTGCTGCATCACCAGTTGTAGACACTACTGGATCTATCTCAAAACCAGAAAATAGATATCTACACACTTGGGATTGGTCTTATGATGACTGGTATTTCTATGTTGATGGTGTTTACACTGATGGAGGTCTCACTGACTTCTATTGGGACAAAGAAGCTTTCCCTGATAAGTATGCATATATGAATGATGATGGAACACCTAGTGATAGAATCCTTCCACATTCATTTGATGGATATTGGAACTTTAGCGGCGGTGTGGTTTATGACTACAATGAGAATATGTCCGCTGTAGTTCGTGTTACTAACCTTAATGACGAGCAATGTGATAGTGATAATTCATGCTACTATCCTGGATACTACGTCCCTCGTACATTTAGTTTTGGTTTCAGATATCAGTACTAATTATTAGTTCTTTGATTGAGGGGGTCCATCGGACCCCCTTTTTTTTAATAAAAATGTTACATAAAAAAATTAATTCCCCCATTTTGTTTTTTGTATTAATACTTTCCTCATTCAATTTATCCGCAGCACCAATTATTTTGCCGAGTGCACCTGGTATTGATTCAGTTGAAATTGATGAGCAAAAAGCAATTTCAATAGCAAATACGAGCTATAACTCGCATGATGTTAATTTTTTGCAGATGATGATCATGCATCATGATCAGGCCATAGTAATGACTAGATTAGCTCCAACAAGGACTAATTCTAAAAATATTCTTGATTTAGCTGGGCGAATTGATACATCACAGGATGATGAAATGCAGTTTATGAAAAGCTGGCTTCAAGATAGAAACGAGTCTTTTAATCACACGCATGATCAAAATATGATGAAGATGGCTGGAATGGCATCACCTGAAGAAATAAATGAATTAAAAAATAGTAAAGGCGTTGAATTTGATAAGCTGTTTTTAAAATTAATGATTCATCATCATGATGGAGCTATTGAAATGGCTGATGAATTGCGAGATCAGCCTGGATCAGCTTATGATCCAATATTAAACGAGTTTGTAGCCGATCTAATAAATGATCAAGCCGTTGAGATTGAGAGAATGAATGGCCTTTTAATTGGCTTATCAAATGATCCCAGAGCAAATTTGTCTCCTGGTCTATATCATGCAGATGAAGCCATAAATAACTTGGAAAAATTGGTTTCTTTAAAAAAACCAACAGGTTTTTTTGATCCTAGCAATCCCATGGAACTAAGACCGCAGGACTCTACAAATAAAAATTTAAGCGATCCTGATACGCTAAAATCAATAGAGCAGAAATCCAAAAATAACAGATATCCAATGCTCAGTTTTTCAAATACTGATATGGCTTTTAGGGATAATATTTTGGTGGCTGGAAGTTATCATGGTTTTAATATTTATCAATTAGATGAGGAAGGTATTCCATTTCTAATGTCTTCTGTGATTTGTCCTGGTGGTCAAGGTGACGTTTCTATAGTAGGTGATCTACTTATAATGTCGGTTGAACAAAATAGGGGTAGGACAGATTGTGGTCTTGAGGGGGTAAATTCTGAACCTTCTAAGGAAAGGTTCAGAGGAATAAGAATCTTTGATATATCTAACTTGCTTAAGCCAAAACAGGTTGGATTAGTTCAAACTTGTAGGGGTTCTCATACGCACTCTGTAGTTAACACTGATTTAGATGATCAAAAAATTATTGTTTATAATTCCGGTACTTCAAACGTAAGAGATCAAGAAGAATTAGAATCATGTTTTGAAGATATTCCAGGTGATAATAGAACAGCATTGTTTAGAATTGACATAATTGAAATCCCAATTAACAACCCAGAACAATCAAAAATTGTTAGCAGCCCAACTGTTTTTGCTGATAACGAGAGCGGTGTCCTAGCAGGTCTTTGGCGAGGCGGTGATCATGGCGATGATACTCAAAGAACATCTCGTACTGATGAATGCCACGATATCACAGTATTTCCCTCAGCAAATTTAGCAGCAGGTGCTTGTTCAGGAAACGGAATATTATTTGATATTACCGATCCGTATAACCCAAAAAGACTTGATGTTGTCACAGATACAGGCTTTGCATATTGGCACTCAGCAACATTCAATAACGATGGAACAAAAGTGGTTTTTACAGATGAGTGGGGTGGCGGAGGTAGACCAAGGTGCAGAGCTTGGGATCCATTAAATTGGGGTGCAAATGCAGTCTATGACATACTTGATAAGAAACTAATTTTTAAAAGTCATTACAAAATGCCAGCACCTCAGAAAGAATCTGAAAATTGTGTTGCTCACAATGGTTCAATAATTCCAATACCTGGAAAAGATTTGTTTGTTCAGGCATGGTATCAGGGCGGCATTTCTTTGATGGATTTTACTGACTCAAGCAATCCCATTGAAGTTGGATACTTTGATAGAGGCCCCATTGATGCAGATAATCTTATAACTGGCGGTTACTGGTCTGTCTATTATTATCAAGGGAAAATTTATGCCACTGAAATTGTAAGAGGTTTAGACGTTTTTCAATTAACCGAGAGTGAATTTATTACTCAAGAACAAATAGATTTGGCTGCGAAAGCTTATCCAGCATATGGACCAAAAAATGTTTTTAATCCTCAACAACAAGTGCCGATGCTATGGCCAGATTAAAGTTATATATGCAATTTTATTAATCCTAAAGTAAACTTTACTCTCACAGTATTGTAAAATTTTTGTATGCGTAAAAATTCATTTCATTTTATATTTGTTTTCTTTCTTGTTTTTGCATTTCACCATGAAACTTACGCCAATAACTCAGTTAATAAAAGTCCATCTGATCAAAGAACCTACAATATCTTTACTTTAAAAAATGGGATTGATGTTATAACGGTAAGCGATCCTGATTTGGTTACTTCTGCGGCTACACTTAGTGTTGGAGTTGGGCAATTTCAAGATCCTGACAATGCTCAAGGTATTGCTCATTTTCTTGAGCATATGCTATTTATGGGATCAAAAAAATATCCTGAACCAAATGAATATATGAAGTTTATTCAAGAGAATGGTGGGAATACCAACGCTTTCACTGCTGCAGAGCAAACCACCTACTTGTTTTCAATAAATAGCTCAAAATTTGCCGCCGCACTTGATAGGTTAAGCTCTTCGGTGAAGGATCCTTTGTTCGACCCAACTATGGTTGGCAAGGAAATTAATGCGGTAAATTCTGAGTGGCTTCTCAGCAGACAAAGTGACTCATTTATTCAGCAGAGAGTTGCTGCCATTACTGGAAATCCTGATCATCCTAGACTGAAGCTGGGTGTCGGGAATAAAGATACTCTATCAAGTGATGAATCAACGCTCCTTAAGCATTTAAATAGTTTCTATAATGAGTATTACTCAGCTAACCTTATGAAGCTTGTTTTGGTTGGAAAGCAAAGTCCAAAAGAGCTTAAGAAATTAGCTACAAAATATTTTTCAAAAATTAAAAACAATAATATTGATCGTCCACAAACATCAGTAAAATCTTATCGTCAAGAGGATCTTGCTAAGAACTTATATATCAAAAGTAAGGTTAAATCACCTCAACTAGTCATTGAATTCCCAGTTGAAAACAATTCTTCAATGTGGCGGTCTAAACCTAATGAATATATTGAGATGTTATTAAATTCTCAAGAGCCAAATACTTTAATGAGCTTTTTAAATGAAGAGGGCCTTATCGAAAGCGGGTCAACTAGCATTGATCCTATATTATGGGGGGCAGACGGCTCTGCTTTAATAACTTTTACACTTACCGACAAAGGTATAAAGAATAAGCAAGCTATCATTGCAAATACCCTTCGCTACATAGATTTAATCAAAGCTAACGGTATTAAAAAAGAATATTTTGATGAGCTTGCTGCAATAAATCAAATTCAATTCGAGGACTATAGCGCGCCTGAAGCATTGAGCTTGGCAGTCCAATTTGCTTTTAATATTTATGACGTACCCCTTAAAAATATTATTGATTTTTCTTATGTTACTTCTGATTATCAATCTGCAGCTATAGAAAATGTTTTATCGAAAATGAATCCTAAAACTGCGAGAATTTATCATATTAGTCCTGACGAAGAAGTGCAGGTAGATTTGCGATATGCGGATGGAGGTTATCGAGTATCAGATTTTGATTTTAATGATTCAGATTCAATGCTTTTGTTTTCGGGCCTTAGTTTGCCTGAGCCTCAAGTTATAGACCTTGATGACTCTGAGGAGGTGCTATTTGCATCTTCAGGTCAATATGATGTTCCGAAAAAAATTATTGATAAAGAAGGTGTGCAAGCATTTTTATCACACACACAAAATTTTATCGGTAGAGAGGGTGTTTTGGTTATAAATCTTAAATCACCCGTTCCCTCCAAAAGTGCAGAAAATTTAACATATGCTTTTATATCAAATGCGGTTTTTAGAAAAAAACATCGTTTGATTCTTCAAAGAGCCCGTCAAAGAAATGGTGTAAATATTTTTGCTAATTATGATTCTGAGGGCAATGCAACTTTTGGGCTTATTGGAAGGACATCAACCCAAATAAAATATGCATCCGAACTTTTAACTAAATTTGCAAATTTTAAATATACCGATCGGGATCTCAAAGATGGCGTCAAAGCATTAAGAGATTCTTTCGATAGTATTTCTGAACAAGGTATTTCTGCTCAGCTCAGTTACTATGCAGCTACAGCAACAAAACAAGGACCATTCTTTTTTTCTAAAAAGGAAATATCAGCTGCTCTTGATAGAGCGACATTAGAGGGGTTAACAAATTTTCATAAAGAATACCTATCATCAATATTCATTGATATTTTTTCTCACGGAATTGAGAGCCCAGAAAAAATTATTCTTTTTGCAAATGAAATGCGAGATGTATTTGGCAATACAACGCAATCTTCACCATGGAAGATGAATAATAATTTTAAAGTTAATGCTGGAACGGGAAAGATTACTAAGATAAGCACTCCCAAAGATGGAGTTGGCATGAGTGACATATATATTTATCCAGAACAATCACTCGAGGTTGAAGCCCAATTTGCAATGATTAATAAATTATTTAGCCCTTCATTTTTTAATGAACTAAGATCTAATCAACAACTTGGATACTCAGTTTTTAGCTTAGATTACGAAATTCATGATTATCCAGCCATTGGTATGACTATTGTGAGTGATAATACTGACCTTCAAAATTTAAAAGAAAAAATGATGGAGTTTCAGTATGGTTTTGCAGCAGCGCTTGAGAGTGTAGATAACAAAACAATAAAGAATGTTAAAACAGCTCTTTTAGAAGATATTAATCAGAAGCCAGAGAATATTTACTTAGAAGTATCACCCTTGATCAGTGATTGGGAGGATGGAAATTATAATTTTGATACTGAGAAGGCCTTTGCTAACTATATAGAAAATACTTCTCGTCAAGATCTTATAAATCTAAATAATAAATTTATAGTAGATGGAGAATTTATGAACGTTACTATACAGATACGTGGAAAAGATTTTCGTGATGCACCTTATTTTTCATGGGAAAATTTTTAATTCACTAAATAAACTATAGTTATATATATTAACTATTATTCATATATTTTCTCTTGATTTTTCCACTACTGTTTAATTAAAAACGTACTAAATAATGTCTATGAAAATCGGAGTCCCAAAAGAAATAAAAAATAACGAAAGCAGAGTAGGTCTTACTCCTGTGTCAGTTAACTACTTATCAAAACTAGGACACTCAGTATATGTTCAATCTAATGCAGGTCAGTCGATTGGATTTTCAGATGAATTATATCGTGAATCTGGTGCTATTATTCTTTCGGATGCTGGAGAAGTTTTTTCTACTTCAGATCTTATAATTAAAGTTAAAGAGCCGATTCAAGAAGAGTTAGAATTTTTAACAGAAAGCCATACATTATTTACATATCTTCATTTGGCAGGAAACTCAACCCAAGCTAAAAAATTGCTTGAAACTGGCGTTACTGGTATTGCCTATGAAACAGTAACCTCTTCGGATGGGTCATTACCTTTGTTAGCTCCAATGAGCGCAATTGCTGGACAATTAAGTATGGTTGTTGGTTCATATCATCTTCTAAAACCTAACAATGGCAGAGGCACGTTGATTAGTAATATTGATCCAAGAGTTGTAACCGTAATTGGAGCAGGAGTAGCAGGCAAAGAAGCAATTGCTAAGGCGATATTAAATAATGCTATAGTAAAAATCATTGATTTAGATCAATCTGTGTTAGATGAATTAAAAAATATATATGGAGATGACAACGTAGATTACATTCTGTCAACTCCTGACTCAATTCAAGATGCAATCAGCATTTCTGATATTGTGATTGGCTCTGTTTATGTTGTCGGGAAAGAAGCTCCAAAAGTTGTTAAAAAAGATATGTTGAAGAGTATGGTTGATGGGAGCGTAATGGTTGATATCTCAATTGATCAAGGGGGATGTTTTGAGACAAGTAGACCTACTAATCATGATGATCCAACTTTTATTCATGATGGTATTCTTCATTATTGTGTAACGAATATGCCAGGGGCTGTTCCATTGACAGCATCCAATGCCCTTAACAGTGCAACCTTACCTTTTATTCATGAAATTGCAGAAAAGGGAATATCAAAAGCTTTAAGTGAAAACCGATTTCTATTTAATGGCCTGAATATCCAAGATGGAAAAGTTGTTCATCCTGGAGTAAAAGAATCACTAGATATTTAAAGCACTATTTAAAAAATCCTACTGCATCTTTGGCAGTCTGAGGAATATAAGCTAGTCCGTGTTTAGAGTCACCAATGGTTTCTAGTTCTTTGATATCAGAATTTGATTCAAAAACAGAATCAAGAGTAATATCAAATTTTTTTTCGAAGTAAGCATTCTCAGAAATGATGGGCACTTGATTTTCTAATTCATCCAGAACTTTCCATCTCAAGACAACTGGCATTGATTTTCCAATAGTCTCTTTCGTCCGCACCAACGAGACATCAACACCTATTGATCTTAAAAAGGCAGCTAGATGAAGTTGAATGGTATTTGTCCCAAGAATGGCAAAATTTTTATACTTTTCTTTCTCTAATGCTGACTTAATAGCATCAATGTTACCATTATTATCTTCTATAAATGGATGTAACCAAGATTGAATATTAGTCGCGTTTGGCATAGATATTGAAGGGACTCCTCCTGTGGCAACAACAACTTTTTGATTATCAACAAATTCTGTTTTAATGTCATCTGATGAAATTTCAGTATTTAAATTTAAATCTATAAGTTTATTTTTAATGGAGGCTTGATAATAATTTAATAATTTCTTGTAAGGCTCATATATTAATGAAGCTCCAATTAAATTACCCCCAATAAATCCCTGCCTTTCAAATATTGCAACCTCTATATTTCTTTTTGCGCCTTGAAGTGCTAATTCAAGTCCAGCTGGCCCAGCTCCTATAATAACTAATTTTCTTTTCGAATAATTTTTATCTCTTTTCCCTAAACCAACGTCAGATGCACACACCATTTGTCCATTCAAAAAAATTCTGCTCACACATTCATATGAGTATTGGCATGGCTTGATTTTATTCTTTTCATTATTTTTTAATTTGTTCGGCAAATTAGGATCTGCCAAAAGCTTTCTTCCCATAGCAAGAAAATTAAATTTTCCCTCAGAAATATATTTATCCGCTCTTTCAGGTTCTATTCTTCCCACAGCAATAATTGGAATTTGGACGGCATTTTTGATTGCATTTGTCACTTTCGTGAAACTTTCTTTCTTATGATTTAAAGGTGCTTTTGTGAAATCAGGTCCAGAAGCTGGATTTGCATAGCTACTTACATGAATGGCATCTATTTTAGATTCAATATGTTTTGCGATTTCGCATACTTCGGCCGAAGTTAGGCCATCTTTTATATTTATCTCTTCTCCATCTAGCCGAACAATAATTGGAAAATTTCGAGGAACACAAGTCCTTATTGCATCAATAATCTCATCTAGAAGTCTTATTCTGTTTTTTAATGAGCCTCCATATTTGTCAGTTCTTAGATTTGTAGCTTTTGAGAGAAAACTTGAAATTATGTATCCATGTCCAGCATGTATCTCAATTCCATCAATATTTGCTTTATATGCTCTTTCAGCTGCATCTTTAAATTGTTCAACTACCTTTTCAATGTCAATAAGATCCATAACCTTGAAGTTTCCTGCTCCTTTGAGATTTGATACAAACTCATTCATTTCTTCAGGTGTTAATTTATTAACCATATTTTTTCCATGCTCAATATCTTTTGCAGACATTTCTTTCAATGATGGAACTAGGAAAGGAACACCTATAGAAGCAGCATATGCAGCTTTGGAGCCTCCATGTTTAATCTGCGCAATAACTTTACAGTCATTTTTGTGCATTAATTTTACAAATTTCTTATATTTACCAATCAAATTATTATTTGCTAATGATAGCTCTAATGGCGTAGCTTGCCCCGATGGCCTACTGACACCTACTGAGCCTAGAATTATTCCAGCACATCCTCCTTGAGCTCTAGCAAGAAAATAACCTTCTTGTTTTTTTGAGATTGACCCATCCTTGTTGCAAAGATTATCACCCATGGGAGCAAGCAAAATTCTATTTTTAAATTCAAGCTCATTGATTTTGAATGGAGAAAATAATGATTTATATTGTTGGGTAGTTTTCATTT
>CEVE01048648.1_pt1 | contig 16855 bp, 16 predicted proteins | sample 356431 | NCBI WGS metagenome assembly CEVE01 (sample SAMEA2622764, study PRJEB7988) | marine metagenome | isolation source: saline water (ENVO:00002010), including
AGTCAAAATTACCAAAAGATACATCTATAGCATTACCAGATGGATCAGAAATAGCGCCAGTACCTAAATCTAAACATATATCATTTGAAAAATTTCCATTTAAATTAGTCAAAATACCATTACTTCCAGCAGGGATTACACTTCCAGTAAATGAGAAACCAAGAACTGTATTTCCACCAACAGATACCGTAAATCCAGAACTAGCTGCTAAGCCACCTGATGCATTAGTTAAATTAGAACCAATAATGTCAAATTGAAATCCGCTTACATCAACATTATTAGATATTGTAACTTCAACATTATCTCCATCTATAGAACCGAAGCCCATTATTACATCTTGTGAAAAAATAAATGACGAGATAAAAAATAATAGTGAAGTTAGTAGCGGTCTAATTAAGAGCATAATTTTCTCCTTATGGGTTATAAGATCTTTTTTAAAATTTTATTGTGATTATTTCAAAATTAATCAATTACATCTAAATAATACAAATATATCTTTATAATATGTGTATAGTTTGGTGTTACAGAATGTTACAGGGGTCACAAAATATTAGGCTGTCTTTTTTAAGTTTTTAGTTTTAGGCCTAGCTCCATTCAAAACAGTGTCCTCTGTAATAGTACAACTTTTAATGTCTTTATTTGATGGAATTTCATACATGATATCTAACATCACTTTTTCCATAACTGACCTAAGAGCCCGCGCACCGGTTTTTCTTTTTTCAGCTATATCGACAATTGCTAATAATGCATTATCTGTAAAATTTAATTTTACACCTTCAAGCAGGAATAATTTTTTGTATTGCTTAACAAGAGAATTAGCAGGTTCAGTTAAAATTGATAACAATGCTCTTTTTGTAAGATTATTCAACGAACCCATTACAGGCAATCTACCAATTAATTCTGGTATAAATCCAAATTGAACTAAGTCTTCAGGCTGCACATTTGATGTGCTTACTTTATTATCTTCATTTATATTAGAAAACCCAATCTTATTCTTGTTCATTCTTTTTGATACTATTTTATCAAGATTTTGAAATGCTCCGCCACAAATAAACAAAATATTTGAAGTGTTAATTTGAACTAGTGGTTGTTCTGGATGCTTCCTTCCACCTTGAGGAGGTATATGCGCCTCTGTTCCTTCTAATATTTTGAGTAATGATTGTTGAACTCCTTCACCTGATACATCTCTGGTAATTGAAGTATTTGCAGTTTTTTTTGCTATTTTATCAATTTCATCAATATATATTATACCCATTTCTGCTTTTTTAACATCATAATCTGCAGCTTGATATAATCTAACTAATATATTTTCTACATCTTCACCTACATAACCTGCCTCTGTTAACACTGTGGCATCTGCTATTGCAAATGGTACATTTAAATAATTTGATAAAGTTCGTGCCAAAAGTGTTTTTCCAGTACCTGTAGAGCCAAGTAATAATATGTTACTTTTTTCCAATTTAACATCATCATTATCATTAGAGTGAGTAATTCTTTTAAAGTGATTATAAACGGCTACAGATACAATTTTTTTGGATTCATCTTGATCAATAATGTGTTTATCTAAATATTTTTTTATTTGTTTTGGATTTTTTAATTCAAAAGATGGATTAGATTTTTTGGAATTATTTTCATTGATAACTAAGTTTGCTTTTTCGACACAATAATCACATATATATGCATCATCACCTTCTATTAAATAAGTCACCTCTTTTTCTTTTGATCCACAAAAATAACAAAATAATTTCTTTTCATTCATTGCTACTTATCCTTATTTACTATTTCATCTATAAGTCCATATTTTATAGATTCTTCAGCTGACATAAAATTATCTCTATTAGTATCTTTTTCTATACTTTTCACAGTTTGTCCAGTATTTTTTGATAAAATGTTATTTAATCTGTCTTTGAGAAATAAAATTTCCTTAGTATGAATTTCAATATCAGTTGCTTGACCCTGAACGCCGCCAAGTGGTTGATGTATCATGATTCTAGAATTTTCAAGAGCAGATCTTTTACCTTTTGTTCCTGATGATAAAATCATCGCGGCCATGCTTGCAGCTTGACCAACACAAATTGTTGCTATATCTGGTTTAATATAATTCATTGTATCAATTATACCAAATCCAGATGTAATTACTCCGCCAGGACTATTTATATACATATAAATATCTTTTTTTGAATCATCTGCTTCTAAAAATAATAATTGAGCAATGATTAAACTGGATACATAATCATCTATGGCTGTTCCTAAAAATATGATTCTTTCTTTTAATAGCCTCGAATAAATATCAAAGGCTCTTTCTCCATTTGCTGTTTGTTCAATAACCATTGGAACTAACATATTTATTTTATTGCTATCCATTTAAATCTCCTTTTGATTTACGTAACTCATCAGATTTTTTCTTATTCACTTTTACGTTAACGTAATCTTTTATAAAATCAAATAACTTTTCACTTAGCATATCATCAAAAAATCTTTGTTGATTTTCTGGGTTTTTTAGAAAATCCTTAATACTTTTTTCATTTTGAGGTTCTCTTTTGATTAAGTCTTTTGTTTTGTTATCAATATCTTCTTTTGATACAGATATTTTCTCATCGTTAATAATTTTTTCTTTTATTAAATACCATTTAACATTGAAAATTGCACCCTCAAGCCCTGAATTTCTCATCTCTTCTTCTTGATCTTTTGTTAAATTTGGTTGTTGCGCTTTATTATTTTCAATTATATGATCTAAATAATTTTGAATCATTGATTCTGGTGCATCTAATTTTGTTTTATCAACAAAATAGTTTATGATGCCATTATTTATTTCTTTTACATGTTCATTTTCAAAACTTTGGTTAATATTATCTTTAATCTTATCTTTCAACTCTTTTAAAGTTTTTAATCCAGGCTCAACTGTTGCAGCAAATTTATTATCCAATTTTGGTATAATTTGCTTTTCTACTTTATGAACAAAAACTTGGTAATCAACTTTTTTTCCTTCAATATCAATGGTGACATTTCTTTGTTCATCTTTTTTTATTCCTTTCATTGTTTTCAAAGCTGCATTTTTAAATGCTCCAAAGCCAAGACGGACATATTGTTTTTCAATTTTTTTACCAATTACAGGCGAACCTGAATCCAGTTCTTGCAAATCAACAAACAAGAAGTGTTCTTTGTCTGCTCCATCTTTGACTTCTTCCATAGATGAAAATCTATTTTGTAAATCTGACAAAGAATCATCAATATCTTTTTTTGAAGGAATGTACTTAATCGCACTAACTTTAAATTTTTTCTTATAATTTGGTAATTTGATTTCTGGTTTAAATTCAAATTCAATTTTAAAGACAAGATCTTCGCCTTCATGAAAAGTTAAATGCGTAATTTGACCTTGGTTAATTGGAGATAATTTTAAATCAGCTATTGCTTTTCTGTAGTAGTCATTTACAGAATTTTCAGAGAATTGGGCTTCAATACTTGGGGTATAATTTTTTTTGAATAGTTTCAACTGTACACCAAAAACTTTACCCTTGCGACCACCTGGAGGAGTATAATGATTTTTTGCTTTATCAAATGCTTTTTGATAATCCTCTTTTAAATTTTTCCATGGTACAGTAACAGAAATTTCTTTAGTAAAACTATTTTTATTTTTGACTTTTGTTTTCAAATCTTATATCCTTCAAAAAAGTTGATTTATTTGCCACTAATATTAATAAGAGTTTAATTAAGTTCAAATCTGATTATTACAATTTTATCGAAATTGATTAAATTACTAATATGACACAATTATATAATAAGAAAAATAAAGAACAACTAATAGATGATTTGCATAGAGAAACATTCAAAAGAACTACTCTATCATTTTACAAATATGTAAAAATATCAAAACCTAATGATCTTAGAGATATACTTTATAAAAGTTGGAGTGAACTTAACATTCTTGGTAGAATATACATTGCTAAAGAAGGTATAAATGCTCAAATCAGTATACCTGAACATAATTTAATAAAATTCAAAAAAAATTTAAATCAATATGCATATTTTAAAAATATACAATTTAAGTTTGCATTAGAACATAATGAATCCTTTTACAAATTAATTGTAAAGGTTAAAAATGAAATAGTATCTTTTGGAATATCAACAAAAGATTATGATTTAAAAAAAACAGGTACGCATTTAAATGCAAAAAAATTTAATGAAATGGCAGATAAAAAAGACACAGTTATTGTAGATATGAGAAATCATTATGAAAGTGAAGTTGGTAAATTTGATAACGCTATTTGTCCTGATGTTGATACATCAAAAGAGCTGCTAAAAGAAACAAAAAAAATTCTTGAAAAACATAAAAATAATAATATTTTGTTATACTGCACGGGTGGCATTAGGTGTGAAAAAGCCAGTTCATATTTAATTAAAAATAAATTCCAAAATGTTTATCAACTCAATGGAGGGATAATTAATTATGCAAAAGAAGTTAAAGAGCAAGGTCTAAAATCTAAGTTTAAAGGAAAAAATTTCGTATTTGATGAAAGGTTAGGCGAGAGAATTACAAACGATATTTTAAGTTATTGCCATCAATGTAATGAAAAAAATGATGAGCATACAAACTGTAAAAATGATGCATGTCATATATTATTTATTCAATGCAAAAAATGTAAACAAAAGTATAATGGATGTTGCTCATATGAGTGTAAAAAAATTATATCTTTACCCATTGAAAAACAAAAGAAAATAAGAAAAGAAAATCCTGAAATTGCAGCACCGTTAATGCATTATTATAAAGATAGATTGAAACCTAAATTAAAAGAAATGACGCAAAAGAAAATAAATGATTTATAAAATTAAATTTATTAATTCAATTATATCCAATACATCAATTATTCCATCTTCATTCATATCTGCATTAGTTTCATAATTATTTTCTAAAATATAATTAATAATTAAAATTACATCTAAAATATTTAACCCTTGATCATTATTGATGTCACCAGAAATGTGATTTTCAAAATATTCAAAACCATATTTTATAGCTCTTGCACACTGTGCATTAAATGCAGGGTCCCACTGAACTCTTCCACTGTTGTCTACTTCAAAAAAATTAAACTCAGTTGTTACTGTAACTAAAGTATTACCATTGGGTAAACGGTATGCTCCTGATTGTGTTGGTGAAAAAAAATTAGCTAAGTAAATCCATTCATATGTTGTTGGTCCAAATGGTTCATTTTCTTGAATATGGTAATAACCATTTTCATCAGCAATGCAATCAAATTCCAGTACAGCAGACCGATATGGGTTTGTTTGATGAATGTTATTATAAATTAAAAAATTACCCTCTCCTGGATATCCATCAGGAATCCAAATAATACCATGTTGTGCACCAAAAATTCTATCAGTTTCATCACCTCTACCATAATTTTGAGGATTCCCCCATCTATATAATATATCGCCACCTTTGCCCTGATTTCCTCCTGAATGACCTGCAGCTTCTTCAGTAGTAGTGCTATGATCAATGACGTAAATTTCATTCATGTGCCTACATGAAATCACTATTTGATCAAATTGTGCATTGTATGAAATTTTGTTTGTATGATTCCAATCATATAAATCATTTGGCAAATTACCATTCACATTAATATCTAACAATTCTGGATGTTCAGATATTTGTCCATAAGTTGCTGTATATTCAGGTCCTTTATCTTGAACCAAATGATCCCAGAAGTGCCATTTCCAAACAATTTCTGCATCGTTGTTAGATACGGGTTCTATTTCAACAATCATATCTATCTTCATTAGTCCAATTGCACCCTCTAATCCAGCATCTAGCAATTCTTGATTTGTTTTAAACTCCTCACAAATAGCTAAAATATTTCCGTTTGGCAATATAGTTATATCATGATGCGGATTACATATTTCATTAGGCATTTCCCATTCCCAAATGATATTTCCATTCCAATCTATTTTTTGAAATAATCCTCCAGCAGGCCCGGTATCACCGCCTCCACCACTTCTAGTGGGTAAATATAAAATACTATCCTTTGTTAAATAGCCAACACTTGCAGATGAAGATGAGTGTGACCAATAATTTATAATGTTTTCTTCATTATCAATCAAATAAGTTTCAGAACTATTATCACCACCTGACATTCCAGTAATCAATGTCAAACCCTCAAATGGTTCACATAGAATAATTTGAAATAAAAAAAATATAGTAAATATAAAATTCATCTTATAGCCTGATTTGCATTAATAATTAATTACTAAAAGTTAAGAAATTTAAAAAAAATAAAAATGTAATAAGTTGTATATTAAAATTTAAAAATTTGATTTTCCTGCGAAATATTAAATTTATTTTTCTTTAAATGATTGTACTCAGGTGTATTAGGTTTTAAAATTTGATTTGTATGATTCATGTGTATAAAATAAACTTTTTTCTTTTCATTGGTGTCAAGTGATGATAATTTATTTATGGTATCTAAAATTTCAGGATGAGGTATCTTTGAAATATCTCTATTTTTGATTTCACTTTTATCATAAAATGTTCCATCAAGAAATAATAAATCATTTTCTTTGATTAAATTGATAAGATTACTATCCCATTGATCCCAGCAATCAATATCAGGTATAAAAATTATAGATTTTTGATTTATTATTAATTTATATCCAACTGTTTCCGAAAACTCATTTCTATGTGGAACTTCAAATGGCTTAACTTTAAAATTTTGAAAAAAAACATCTTTTTTATTAAAAATTTCTATTATCTTAATATTTTTTTTATCAACTAATTGACGAAAGGGTTGATTTTTAAATATAAAATTTTTCATTCTACTCATTACATAAATAGGCACGTCTTTAGTATTCATGATTTCTAATCCTAAATCTAATAAACCCAAATAATGGCCTATATGTGCATGAGTTATAAATATACCAGCTAATTTACAATCATAAACTTCTAAAAGATGTAGCTGTTCTTTAATGTTTGGGGTCATATCAAACAAATAAAATTTTTGATTTTTTTTATCTATAAGAGCAATACATGTTGGCAGTCTATGCATCAATGGTTTATCCCATATTAACTTGCAACAATCCTTTTTACAGCCTGCATGAGGATATCCACCATCTTGAGCTGTACCTAATACGTGTAATATCATTTTATATCACCAAATAAAAGGAAATAAAAAGTTAGTATTTTTTTTATAATCTGAAAATTCATCATACCTTGATAATGATTTATCTTTTTTGAACATGTTTGGTACCCAAACAATTATTATAAATGTAATTAGAGCAATGATTGGAATCCAACTTAATGCTAATAAACTAAATCCTAAATAAATTAGTAATTCTCCTAAGTAATTAATGTTTCTAATTTTTGAAAACATATTGTCTGTAATTAGATTATTAGGGTTATACTTCAGTTGAATATATTTTTGCATATCTGATGTGAAATGAAAAAATACACCAAATATATACATTGAAATACACATGGCTATATACCAATTTGATGGATTAATATCATTTGGAATATTGTGTGTTAAAATAATATATGGTGCAATCCAATACAAAGATAAACCAAGCCAAATTAATAAGCCATACCAAACTGAACATTTTGATTCCCATTGCCTGTCAGGATAAATTTTGCTCTTTAAGATCCATAATATTCCATATGTTCCATGTAAAGCCAAATATACATATATTGAAATATTATTATTTGATTGAAGAGACATATAATCATTAAAAAAGAACATTAATATTAGTATGTATATAAAAGTAGCACCTTTATGTAAATCTATATAGTTTTTTTGCTTCATTTGTTATCCTGTAATTTATTAATTGATTCAATATAACCTAATTTACCTTTACCTATTATAGTAAATGAACATACATCTGAAATAACTAATTTCTTTCTAAAATCTTCTCTATTTTCTACATCTGACAAGTGAACCTCTGCTACTGGTATGTTCACAGATACTACAGCATCCCTTATTGCATAAGAGTAGTGAGAAAGTGCACCAGGATTTAAAACTATTGCATCAAAAACATCAGCAGAATCATGAATCTTATCAATTAATTCTCCTTCATGGTTTGATTGATAAAATGAAAAATCAATGTTTAGAAAAGAATTTGAAATATAATTAAATAAATCATCTTGAGAATCAGATCCGTAAATATCAATTTCTCTTTTACCAAGCATATTTAAATTGGGTCCATGTAAAATTAAAATTTTCATGCTTAAATTACCTCTTTTAGTTCATCGAGTTCTATATTATCCACTAAAATTGGTTTACCTACGTCTTCTAGTAAAACAAATCTAATATTATTATTTTTAGATTTTTTGTCTGATTTGATATTTTCTAAATCAGAAGGATTTAATTTATAGGTATATTCAATTTTCAGTAGATTAAATTTATCTAATATACTTTTGTATACAGATTCATTCATAATTCCTTTTTTGTATGACAACTTAACGCTTAAATAAATACCATTTAATATAGCCTCGCCATGAGAAATATTTTGAGCTTGATATTTAATTTCAATTATATGGCCAAGCGTATGCCCAAAATTCAAAATATTTCTGAAGTTACGGTCTTTAACATCTTTCTCAACGAATATTTTTTTTGATTTACAACTTTCTAAAATAATATTTTTAATTAAATCTTTATTTTTTAGTTGTATTATGCAATCATAATTTTCGCAAATTAATGACAGTAATATAGGGTTTTGGATGAATCCATATTTAATGATTTCCCCTAATCCACTTCTTATGTGATTTGTATTGAGAGTATCCAGAAAACTTGTAGATATAAATACCCCGCAAGGCTGATGAAACGTTCCTATTATATTTTTTACATCATTTGAATTTATGGCAGTCTTGCCTCCCACTGATGAATCAACCATAGAAAGCAAAGTTGTAGGCACGTTTATATATTTAATACCTCTCATATAAACTGAGGCTAAAAATCCAATTATATCCCCTGTTGTTCCTCCGCCAATAGAAATCAGAATAGAATCTCTTTGACAATTCATTTTAATTAATGCTTGCGTAAGATTTTTTAGGTTACTAAAATTTTTATTTTCTTCACCGTCTCTTATTTCTAGGCTTAAAATATTTATCCCAAATGATTTCAAATTTGAAATAATTTTCGAAATGTGAAATTTTAAATTTTTTGGGTAGCATAAAATAAATTTTTGACCTTTATTAAGCTCATTTATGTAACTGTAGAAGTTTTTGTTTATGTATTCATCTACATAAATATTATATGAATTATCTGAAGTTTTAATTAATAAACTCATTTTTTATCAACTCGTTCTTTATTTTTTCAACAGTTTGACTTTGATTTATATTATCAGTATTAATCGTAATACTTGATATTTCAGAATAATATTTCATTCTATTATTATATAATTTTTTTAATGATTCAATATTAATATTACTACCAGGTTTTGTTTGAATCAGCGGCCTGAATTTATTTGAACTTTGCAAGCGACTTAATAATTGAGTAATTGATGCTTCTAAATGAATACAATAAAAATTTTTTAATATATTTCTATTATCTAATCTTTCAATTATCCCGCCACCTGTAGATATGATTGATTTTTTATTAATAATACTCCATTTTTTAAGTTCATCATGTTCTATTTGTCTGAATTTCTTATCTATTTTATATTTATTAAGGCTATTTATATCAAGGTAGTCATCTATATCAATAAAATGAACACCAACATCCATTGCAATTTTTTTTCCTACAGAACTTTTTCCTACTCCAGTCATTCCGATTATAAATACTTTATCTATCATCTTTAAAATTTTGCGCTTGCCTTATAATGTGTTTTAAATTGTTTCATAGAGTCGCCGCCAAACTTATCTAGCAATAAATCTACAAGTGCAAATGATAACATATGTTCACATATTATTGATGCAGCTGGAACGGCGCATGTATCTGATCTTTCTTTATGAGCTGATTTTGTCTCTTTAGTTTTTATATCAACTGATTGCAAAGGACTGCTAAGCGTTGAGATTGGCTTCATAGTCATGTTTAACAGTAAAGGCAATGTGTTACTCATACCTCCTTCAATACCACCTGCACTATTTGATAATCTTTTATACTCATTTTCTTCCCATGATATTTCATCATGATATTGACTTCCAAATAGATTATTTTTTGACCCTATCGTTAATGATTTAAATGCATTAATAGATAAAATTAAAGATCCAATAATGGAATTTAATTTTTTATCCCATTGTATATAACTACCTAGACCATATGGTAGACCTAATGCAACAACCTCTATATCTCCTCCAACAGTATCACCTCTTTTTTTACAGTTATCAATAACATCCGTCATGTTTTTATCTAATGATAAATCGAAACAACGAAATTTAGTATTATCAACTTTCTGATTTAATTTACTATAATCTTTAAGACTTAATAAAGTTTTGTCCACTACATCACCAATTCTTGATACTCTACTTTGAATAGATATGTTTACATCTTCAAGAAATTTCATACATATTGCACCAAGAGCAACTCTCATTGCTGTCTCTCTCGCAGATGATCTTTCAATAACATTTCTAATATCATCAAAATCATATTTATTAATGCCAGCAAGGTCTGCATGTCCAGGCCTTGGTAAAGTAATCTTATTTATTTCTTTATTTGACGGCTCTGTGCTCATCCTATCTTTCCAGTTTTGATAATCCTTATTTTCAATCATAATTGAAATTGGAGAGCCTATTGTCTTTCCAAGTCTAACTCCAGATATTATTTTTACAGAATCAGATTCAATTTTCATTCTAGCACCTCTTCCATAGCCAAGCTGCCTTCTTGCTAAATGATTATTAATATATTCTTTAGATATTTCTAATCCAGCAGGTAAACCCTGAATAATACCAACTAGGGCTTTTCCATGAGATTCACCAGCTGTTAAAAATTTTAATTTTGTTAGCATATTTTACCTTTTAATCAATGATTTTAAATCGTTAAAATCTACATTTTTTTCAATATCTTTTCTAAACCAAATATTAATTGAAGCTAATGCTTGGTAGATTAGCATATCAATACCATTCAAATATAATTTTGAGTGCCTTTTATCAATTTCAATCAAAATTTTTGTTGATAACTTTGTGTACAGTAAATCTATCCACATAAATTTACTCTCAATAAAATAATTTAAAAAATCAGGACTATCATTAATAAAGTGCTTTGGTGTGCAGTTTATTACTACATCATTTTTTCCGAGTTTCAATGTTAAAATATCATTCAAATTATTTCTATTAAAATGATATATATTTTTATATCCCGTTTCTTTCAACGAAAATAATACTGCCTTAGATGAGCCTCCTGATCCAATTATAAATATATTTTTATCAGATAATAAAATATTATTTTTTTGAACCATTTTTATAAATCCGTAACAATCTGTATTGTAACCTTTGAGTTTATTATCTACACAATTTATAGCACCTATTTCGTATGCTTTCTTGCTGATTTTGTCTATCCTATTCTTAATAACATCCTTATATGGAGTTGTTATATTTAATCCATAGATATTATTAGCCTTTATATCATTGAAAAATCTATCAATATCATTTGCATCGTTTAAATCTGCAATAGAGTAACTTGCATTAATGTTTAATTTTTCATAAACATATTCATGAATAATAGGACTTAAACTTTTTTGTATATTTTTACCTAATAAATAAATTTTTTTCATTTTATTATTCTATCAATGCATTCTAAAAAGTCTGGAAAAGATTTTTTATAACAATCTACATTATTATCAAATCTGTAATTTTTATTGATAATTTTGTTCGCAATATAAAAAGACATAAATATTCTATGATCATTAAAATCAGATATTGTTGTATTATGCAACTTTTTATTACCATATATAATCAAATCATTACCAATCTCTTTTGCATTACCATTCATTAGTTTAATATTTTCAATGATAGCTTTAATTCTATCTGATTCTTTAACTCTCAACTCTTCAACATTCTTAAACGTTGTTTTACCATTGGAATACAAACATAAAATTGAAATGACTGGTATTTCATCAATAAGACTTGGAATATTAATTTTGTCTATTGTTATTCCCTTAAGATTTCCTGTATATGATGCATGTATATCTCCAATATTTTCACCATGGACATTTCTTTTGTTATTAATCTTTATATTTCCGCCCATTTTAATTACTGATTCTAAAAAGCCCATTCTATATCTATTTAAACATACATCTTTTATTATAATAGATGATTCTTTTGATAATAATGCTGCACAAATTAAAAACGACGCACTTGATATATCTCCAGGTAAATTTATATTGATATTATTCGATTTATTTTTGTTACCAACTATTTCAATTCTATCTTTTCCTACTTTAATTGGATATTTTAAATCTAACAACATTCTTTCCAAATGATCTCTTGTTTTGATATTGCCACTTATTATGCTCTTTCCATTTCTACTCATTGCATAAAGTATGAGTGATGATTTTATTTGTGCACTTGGAATAATTAACGTTGCATTAATAGTTTTTAATTTTTTTGATTTAAATATATTAACAGGTAAAAGATTATCTTTTGATTGAATGTTAACACCGGCATCTAAAAGTGGAAATATAACTCGATCCATTGGTCTTTTTCTTAAAGTTTTACGACCTATTATTTTACAATTAATATTTATTCCTGAAAAAAATCCTATCAATAATCTTGCTGTAGTACCTGATTCATTACAATCAATTTCTATTTCATTAAATTTTATATTTGTAGAATCAATGAAAAGTGAATTTTTTAATAATTGATAATCCATTCCAATTTTATCAAATACATATAAAGTTGATTTTATATCATCACTATTAGGTAAATTTTTGATTTTGTGTTTACCTTTAAAATAAAGACATAAAATCAAAGATCTAATTGCTATTGACTTATCACCTTGAAGATAAAATTTGGTTATATTTTTATTTGACTGCATTATTAATAAAGTTTTCAATCATTTGCATACCGTAAATTGTTTCTATAGATTCAGGATGAAATTGAAGTCCGTAAATATGATGCGTTTTATGCTTTATTGCCATTATTTCATCATCTTTAATAGTTTTAGCAGTTATTTCTAGGCAGTCTGGAAAATTTATTTCAGAGGCTACTAGCGAATGATATCTAGTTCCATAAAAGTTAGTTTCAATATCATTAAACATTAAGCAATTTGAATAATGGTGAATTTCATGCACTTTTCCGTGACATACATTATTTGCATTCTGTATTTTTCCTCCAAAACTTTCTATTATTGCTTGATGCCCTAAACAAATACCAAGTAATGGTACCTTGAATTTATAATAATCTATTATTTTTGGCATTTTTCCAGCACTTGAAGGTTTGCCTGGTCCAGGAGAAAAAATAATAGCTTTTAATTTGCTACAATCTAAATTATCAAGAAAATTGTCATCGTTTTTGCAAACATTTACATCACTATAAAAATTGCCAATATATTGAAATAGATTATAAGTAAATGAGTCATAATTATCAACAAGGATAATCATCTCATACTTTCTAGAATATAACCTAAATGAACGATATTGCGATTATCTGGTATTATTTTTTGCGCAATTTCATAATGTTTCCAACTGTTTTCTAAATCTTTAATTTCTAAGAAACAAACTCCTAAATACGCATGATATTTACCAATTTCCATTGGGTAATAATTTACCAAATTTTCAAAATATGGTACAGCTTTTTCAAAATTTCGTTGTTCATAAAAACTCATAGCCTGATATTGTGAAAATTTTAAAAAACCATTAAAAAACATAAAACAGATTGCAAAAATAAAAATAGGCTTTCTAAAACTAAGAGAAATTTTAGTATTAAATATTATTAAGCTAATAATAGAAGAAACGCCAAAAGCCAACATATGCCCAAAATGAAACAGGCCATCTAATAACAATCCAAATACTAAACAAAAGGGAATTATAAAAAAATCTTTATCTCTTAAAGATATAAAATTAGACTTTATTTTTTCATTTAAATAACTTGTTTTTTGGTATGCAAAATCTAAGAGGTTGATATTATCATAATCATTAATTGGATTTTTAAATTTATATCCTAAAGCCTTTTCTGGGCAATCATCAATACAAATCAAACATGAAGTGCAGTTTGAATTAACAACTTTCTTAAACTTATTGATTTCATGATTAACATCTATACCAATTGGACAACTCAATGTACAACTATTACAATCAGTACAAGAATTAACTTTTCTTACTTTAAATGTTGATAGTGAAGTTGGAAATTTAAGAAATGCCCCCCATGGACATACAAATCTACAGAAACCTTTTCTACCTAGAAAATAAACAATTAAAAAACCATCTACAATAAAAGTTAAACTACCAATAATAAATCCTGGCAAAAACCTCCATACTTCAGGATAAGCTAAATTTGTTGACAATTGCCAATTTGAACCACTCCCAATTGCTTTTGAAACGTTAGGAATTATATAAAAATTAAATAGAATAAACAATGGTAGAAAAGTTAGCAATCTAGAATTTATTGTTTTAGGTTTAATGCCAAGTTTATCAAAAAACCACCATGCTAATTCTTGAACTGCACCAAAATGACATAACCAGCCACAAAAGAATCTTCCAAAAATTAATGTTGAAAAAAAAGCAAAAATTACCATTATTGAACCAGCATTTAATATGCCTTGACCAATGAAACGATCAAAAAATTCTTGAAAATCAAAACTTCCTAAATGGCTATTTTTTAACCATAAAACATGAACTAAAATTAGAATATGAACTACAATGAAAGATATAATACGATATTTTTGCATGACATGCTAATGTACAAAAATAAAGTTCACAAGAAAAACAATATCAGTAATATCAACAGCATTATCTGAATTCATATCTGCACACCAAAATTGTTCTTGATTGAATAGAGTCTCATCAAAGAAATAATTTATTGATGATAGCACATCAAGTATATTAACAATCTGATCGCTATTTGTATCACCTTTTGTAAATGTCAGTAAATAATTAATATCTTCGAAAATAGTGTATCTTTGATTAGACTGAATTGGTCCTTGATAAACTATTTTCTTAGGCTGATTAGTATTGATGTCTAAACTGGGCCACTTCACTGTAATACTATCAATATTGTTATGCTGACCTAAGCCAAAATGTAACTGTAAGGGGTCCATGCTACCATGACCTTTACCTGCTATTATTTCTCGTGAAATATTTTTATCAGGCAAATGTACAATAACTCTAGCTCCAATAGCAGAACGATTAGCATTAGGTGACCAGCCTTGGTTTGGTATTCCTACAACCGAACCTTCTAAATCTAATTTCAACCAATTGTTAATTGCAGTTAAAGAATCTGGAGAAATATTTTCATATAGTAAACTTGTATATTTAGGACCATTATTACCACCAATCATTTGCAATCCTGGAGCAAAAACATCTAGCCATCCATCATTATTATAATCTCCAGGAACAACATCTTGTGTAGCAGATTGAAAAAAAGGGCTAAATGAAGCATCCCATTCACCATCTCCAGAATTTAAAAATAAATCATCTTCTTTTTTTATGTTAGCTGCCCATATATCTAAATATCCATCATTATTAAAATCTCCCCATGCAGAACCATTACTTAATGAATCTGATTCCAGGGAGACTTCGCTACTTAGATTAATAAATGATGCTCCTTGTTCGTTCTTAAATAAAATATTATCTCCCCAATTAGATAAATATAAATCGAAATTATCATCGTTATCAAAATCTCCCCATGCAGCACCATATCCAGTGCTTCCAGTTGGGCTAGCATTAAAATCATCAATGCCTTTATTAAGAGCTACTTCAACAAAAAACGGATTTGGGTTAGCATTGTATACCACTTCATCACCTACTCTTGTTAATGTTTGATTTTCTAACATCCAATTTATTCCAAATTTGCGAGGAATATATACATCTTGATCACCATCATTATCATAATCAATAATTGCAAGCGCTCTTGATGAACTAGTATCCAACCTTGATTCTATGAAAGCATTTCTAAGAATAGGTTCACCTGCGTTATTAAAACCTTCATTAATAAAAAGATGAAATTGATTAAAAAATTTATCTTCAATTATTACGATATCCAAATCACCATCAAGGTCTGCATCAATAAAACCTTGACTATGAATGAAAGGTACTAAATATGATGGTAGATATTCTTTTGTCTCATAAACGTGATTACCATGATTCATAATAATTTGATGAGGTGAATTGTCAAATTCAGTATTATAACTATCCTCTAAACTAGTACTGGTAGAAGGGGTAAAACGCCATTTTAAAATATCAGGATAACCATTGTTATCTATGTCGCCTGCAACAAGTCCTGTACTTCCTGAACTTTCAATATTATAAACATTAGTTCTTTCAGTAAAAAAACCATCCTGATTTTCAAAAAAATAGGACTTAGAAAATCCATAGTATAAATCCAAATCATCATCTCTATCAAAATCTATCATAATTGCACTTTTGGCTTTCATTTCTAAATAGTTTGAATTCTCACCAATATAGGAACTAAATAATCCACTAGAGTTTTCTTGCGGCGGCATATCAGAATCTGGAAACACTTCTGCTCTATTGCTATTGACAACAAGAAAAAATACTTCATATGCTAAAAGAACTGCAAAAAATATTGTCAGCGCTAAAATAGATAATCTTAAGTTTTTTAATGATATAAATTTCATAAACTAAATTAAAATTTAAATTTGAAATAATAAAGAAACAAATTGTTACTATATAAAATTTAATGATGAATTTTATCTACAATAAATATTTTTGATGGTAACTGATTTTTAGATAAATTTTTTAATAAATAATTTTTAAT
>CEVE01134875.1_pt1 | contig 16841 bp, 18 predicted proteins | sample 356431 | NCBI WGS metagenome assembly CEVE01 (sample SAMEA2622764, study PRJEB7988) | marine metagenome | isolation source: saline water (ENVO:00002010), including
ACCTCGTTAAGCAAACCGCCGGCTTTACCCATTTTCAAACCACCGATGTCGGAGATACATGATAAATGAAGAAATAGTGCCAAAAACAATCTTTGTTGGAATTCCCTTATCTACCCATGCCGTTCATCGAATTGCATGCGAGACCTCACAATTCGGACTATTCTGCTGTCTTTATTAGTGTGCTCAGCAATGTTAGCAGGATGTTTTGGCGATGAAGAGGCATCTGAAGAATCTGCAATTGATTTGAAAATATATTATGACAAAACTGCTGGGGTGATTCAAGAAAATATCCAAAATGGTCAGCAGGTGGCCTTCTCAGGAGTAGACTTATCATTTGACTACGCATATACAAAATCAACTGCGGGAGAAATTGAATCGTTCTACTTTGAGGCCGGTGATGGTAGTAGTCGAATCACTGTTGATGCCAACGAAACCGGTGAAATCACGTATACCTATGCAACTCATGGCCTGTTTACCGCAAATCTAGGTGCAACTGATGATACGGGAAATGAAGAAAATACAACTATCACTATTAGAATTGATAAACAAATGCTGTGGGGTCAATCTGGCACTACCGACCCTGACACAATGGACATCGACACCACGCCTGATTGTGAGTGTCCAGGACCAACTCAAATTGCGATTGACTCCACCGTTGAAAATCCAGCAAACGCCTTCGGACTAGGTGGCAGCCCTGTTACCGTTAACTGGTTACTAACCGGCGAGGGAATCGTGCGGGATTCTGGCCAAGAACAAGTTGCTGATGGTCAAAATGCACAATGGATGCACGATGAATTTAATGTTGGCAAGCAGATATGGGCCCTAGATGTCGAGTTGAGCAATTCTGATGAGCAAGTCAATATTGATCATGATATTGCTATCACCTACGATGATGAGGAGAGCAATCCTAATCCTTTGCCAACGGAGTCTGATTAAGAATAACCGTTAATAATTTCACTTTCAACATAGATGAAAATGAATGTGAAAGTAAAAATTTCAACGCAGCACCCTATTCAGAGAGTCAGTAAACCTTGTTGTTGATGATTATTTTCCCTGAAGTCTGTTTAGTCCATTCATATACTAAACCCCTATCCTTAGGGTTGGAAGTGAAAAGGATGGCGACCAAAGCAAAGAAAAAAACCAAAATTGAAATTGAAAAGAATGAAGACCCTCAAGAGGACACGGTGTTAATGATGGCACAAGACGACGAAACTCCCGAGGTAAAAATCGAAGATTTACCAGGCGTAGGTCCAGCTACTGCTGAAAAACTAAGAGAAGCGGGATTTGATGAACTACTAGCACTAGCGGTCATGTCACCAGCAGATTTAGCAGAACAAGCAGAAATTGGCGAAGCCGTAGCCGGAAAGATAATCGCAGCCTCAAAGAAAATGGCCAACATCGGAGGTTTCGTATCCGGTGGAGATCTGCTTGAACGCAGAAAGGAAGTGCAAAAACTATCCTCCAAAGTACAATCAATCGACGACCTGCTCGGTGGTGGATTTGAGACGCAAGCATTGGTAGAAGTTTACGGTGCGTTCGGTAGTGGAAAAACCCAAATTGGGCACCAACTAGCGGTTAATTGCACATTGCCAGTGGAAGAGGGCGGCTTTGACGGAGATGTATTCTATATCGATACGGAAGACACCTTCAGGCCAGAAAGAATTACACAAATGGCTAGAGGCTTGGATCTAGATCCTGACCAAGTTTTATCTCGAATTCATGTCGCTAGAGCATACAACTCGGCTCATCAGATGCTACTGGTAGACGAGATCAAACGAATGAGCAAGGGATTGAATGTCAAGATGATTATTGTCGATTCGCTAACCAGCCACTTCAGAGCCGAGTTCATCGGACGAGGTATGTTGGCAAACAGACAGCAGAAGCTAAACAAACATCTCAAGGAATTGAAACAACTGGCTGACATCAATAACGCACTCGTGCTCGTTACAAACCAAGTTCATTCAAAGCCAGACGCTATGTGGGGCGATCCTACTAAGCCAATTGGTGGTCACGTGTTAGCCCACGCCAGTACTTTCCGATTATACCTGAGGAAAGCCAAAGGTGGTCGAAGAATTGCTCGGCTAGTAGACTCTCCGAACCTACCAGATGGAGAATGTGTGTATCAGGTAACTGAAGAAGGTCTGAAAGACTAGTTTGGCAATCTAAGAAGGGTCCTCAAACCATCATCTAAACCGCTGAAACATGCGGCACCTTCAAAGACGATTCGCAAATCTAGCCTCCATGCGCCATCTTATTGACCGCGTTTTAGAACTAAGTGAAGAAGAACAGGTTAGAATTACTCCGAGCGACATTCCACCTGGGCAAGGCAATGAAGAAGAACTGAAGGCATTGCTGGAATCATTACAACCCAGAATCAGAGTGTATGGTGCTGGTGGAGCAGGCTGTAATGCGATCAGTAGACTGGCAGAAGAAGGATTGTTTGACAGCAGTTATGTTACGGGATACGCCATAAATACCGACGCTCAAGCTTTACTCATGTCTCCCATTGAGGAAAAGGTTCTGATTGGACGGACTGCGCGTGGAAGAGGCGCCGGCGGTGACCCAACCAAAGGCGAAGCTGCGGCACTTGAGTCTGAAATGGTACTACGTCGAATTACCAATGATACGCAACTTGCAATCATAACCGCAGGGATGGGCGGTGGCTCAGGAACGGGTGCTGCCGGGCATATTGCCAGATTAGCAAAACAACAGGGGGCAATGACAATCGCTGTTGTCACCTACCCATTCAAATCAGAAGGATCTCTACGCAAGCAAAATGCTGAGTGGGGACTTGAAAGATTGAGAGAGCACTGCGACACAATTCTCGTAATTCCCAACGAGCGACTGCTAGAAATTGAAGGAGTAAAAGACCTCCCCATTGCAAGTGCTTTTCGCGTTGGTGATGAGTTACTGGTGAGGTCAATTACTGGGGTAACTGAATTATTAACAACCGATGGGATGGTCAATCTTGACTTTGAGGATCTCAAAGCGGTGATTAAATCTGGTAGCGGAGTCGCAATGATTGGGTTAGGCGCCTCATCTGCAGCCAATCGGGCTGAAGATGCTACATTAGAAGCACTTCATTCCCCACTGCTCGATTTAGATACCTCAGACGCCAGAGGCGCCCTGATTAATGTCGTCGGTGGGCCCAATCTTACCTTAGGCGAGGCAGAAAAGTGTGCTCAAATAATTCAAGACAAGATATCGCCACATGCTAAGATAATTTGGGGAGCTGCTGTTGATGAAGACCTAGGTGATGAAATTAGAGTCATGCTAGTTCTCACTGGTGTCAAGAGTGATCAAATACACGGATCGGGCGAGAACCGACAAATTAGGGCTCTTAGAAACAAGAGCATTGAGTTTGTTAACTAGTCACGAATTACTCTGAAACAGATGAATAACAATACCGCTAAACCAGAGAATAGCATTATCTTATCGAATACTTCTAACTCGTGCTTAACGTTTAGCTGATTGGGAACTGGCTCAAAATTTTGCATGCCCGGCACATATATCTCCATCGAATACCAATTATCTCCGCTTGAGTAGCCATTGCCATTAACGGCATTACCAAGGATGGTAAATTTACTCATCGAGGTATTGTCATCGGGCGATTGCCAAGTAAATTGCCAAGACCTTTGTTTGTTTCCTGATTCTTGATGCGTCCACCCACCCTCAAGATAAATCGCCTTTTCTTCAGTGAAATTCAAGCTTCCACCATCAAGAATAATCCTAAAACCACCCTGAGCCTCGGCTTTCGCAGGTTCTATTTCCTCATTTTCCAAAGTGAGTGTTAGATTGTAAGATTGATTTGACTCAAACTTTGTTGGTATGCCATCAATCGTTATCTTGGTTGCTGAATTTCCTTCGCCATGACATAAACATCCGTCGTTACCAATACTTCCAACACCATTCGGGAAACTGTCAACTGAGTTCACCGGTATTAACAGCAGTGTAATCACTACAACTAATATCAGAACCCTGCCGCCCATGATATTAGCCACATATCTTCCAATATGTCGTTACCTTTGACCCTTTTTATAGTGCTCATACATTAAAGTATTATGATGCAAAACGCGATAGGGCGTAACATTAAGTTAAGTATAATGAGATTAGAGTATAATACAATGTTCAACGACGATGCGTTTACTTTACCAGACTCATTCGACGAGGATGAAATTGACATATTTGCTGAGTTAGGTGTTGCTAGCGGGCTAAATAATAGCAATAATATTAGTCGCGCTGAGGAGGAGAAAGCCAATCTAGCAATCCTGCTATCTGACAATGAAACTGAGGTAAACTCATCGGACGAGAATAAAATATTGGCAGCCGATTATGATGCGTACAAACTCCCCGATGAAACAATAAGCGAACTTCTGGAGATTCTAGTCAGACAGGAATTAAATTCCTCTGAAGGTAAGGAAATAATCAACAATGTCCCGGGTAATGCTCATGTTAATCTAGCATCTGCGAAAGTAATTAAGAAGGAAAATGAGTATCAAATCTCGGTTATTATCGACGTCGACGGATCGGGGCCAGTACGACCCTATGCAAAGATAAAATCTGAAAATAATATCCTTAATTTGGAGGCTGCACCAAAATCAATCCCAAGCAGTTGGATACCTCTCCATGACATACTCAGGGATTTGCTCACCAAAGCGATGCAGATGCTTTCGTCAACAAACTTCACCATTAATAACAACGCTTGAAGTGATTTGAACTGTTGATTTGAACATATTAGATACCGTGCAATATGTTTCATGACTTTTTTCAACCAGTCTTTTGACTAATTTAACCGGTGCTTCTCCATCAACATGGTATACCATATGCACTTTTGTAAACACCTTTGGCGATTGAGTTGCTCGCTCAGCATCTAGCTCAATCCACAATTTCTCAACCTTCCTGTCTTTCAGACCAGTTTGTATGTCGGCAAGAGAGCAAGCACCAATCATTTGTAATGTGACTTGAACCGGTGTTGGGCCATTGTCCCAATCAATTTCTAAACAATCTCCAGCCTCATTAAAACAATCTACTTTTGTTGCACCTTTCCATTCAACGCGTCCCAGCATGTTCAACCGAAGGGCGGTTCATTCTTGAAGGAAATCCTTGTGGGGTTGTTTGAGTGGAATGACCGGCGAGACAATTACCCTGCAAAATGGCCAACTTAACGTACCTAATAACCCAACTATACATTATATCGAAGGTGATGGGATTGGTGTTGACATCAGCCCGGTAATGATCAAAGTCGTTGACGCTGCAGTTGCTAAAGCATTCGGTGGTGTAAAACAAATTCATTGGCAAGAAGTGTTTGCCGGTGAAAAGGCGTTTAACAATACTGGAGAGTGGCTGCCAGAGGCGACGTTAGACGCCATGCGAAACGGCTTGGTATCAATAAAGGGGCCATTAACAACGCCGGTTGGTGGAGGCATCCGGTCGTTGAATGTTGCACTTAGACAAAAGTTAGACCTGTTTGCTTGCGTAAGACCGGTTCGTTGGTATGATGGGACGCCATCCCCAGTTAGAGCGCCCCAAGACGTTGACATGATTATATTCCGAGAAAATAGTGAGGATGTCTACGCTGGAATAGAGTGGGAGGCTGGTTCAGATGGCGTTACAAAATTAATTGATTTTTTGCAGAATGAATTGGGAGTGAATAAGATCAGATTTCCCGACACCTCTGGTATCGGCATTAAGCCAATTTCTCAGGAAGGTACAGCACGGATTGTTCGTTCTGCCCTACAATATGCAATCGATAATGACAAGGATTCTGTCACCTTAGTACACAAAGGAAATATTATGAAATTCACGGAAGGCGGTTTCAGAGATTGGGGTTATCAACTAGCCAAAGACGAATTTGGGGCCGTTGAACTAGATGGTGGCCCATGGTGCACATTTGAGAACCCAACCACTGGAAAGATAATCACGGTAAAAGATGTCATTGCTGATGCAATGCTACAGCAGATAATAACTCGGCCTGCAGAGTATTCCGTCATTGCAACTATGAATCTTAATGGTGATTACATTTCAGACGCACTTGCCGCACAAGTCGGAGGTATTGGTATAGCACCAGGTGCTAACATCAACTATGATACTGGAATTGCGATTTTTGAAGCCACCCATGGCACAGCACCCAAGTACGCAGGTCAGGATAAGGTCAACCCAGGAAGTGTGATTCTCAGCGCCGAAATGATGCTGAGACATATGGGGTGGGGTGCAGCTGCTGACTTAATAGTGAAAGGTATGGAGGGAGCAATCTCCGCTAAAACCGTAACCTATGATTTTGAGAGGTTGATGGAAGATGCAACTTTACTAAAGTGTAGTGAATTTGGTGACGCTGTTATCTCGTATATGTGATGCTGTTCCCTAATTAATCCAAGAATTGAGCATTTTACTATTCTTGATTATACCATAACCAAAACGCTCTTCAAACGCTCGTGCTGTGAGTGTGAAATCACCATCTCTAGTCGCTATCAAGATACTACCTAAGCCTTCAAGAGATTGTGCTGCTAGTAATCTCACAATCGCCATTATTTGTCGGTCAGCCGCTTCCGGGAAGACCTCATTATTACCGATTTTAGTCCGCTTTTGCTTTGGGTCTCGCGCTGTTTTCATTTCGGTAAGTTCCTCATATATCTCTACATAATCCTGCAAAAACTCGGCAATCTGATCGACATATTCCCCTTCCTTAGCTTCATTTTCTAGATGGACATCGAATGGCTTCCAACGGTTAAACTCGCTAATAATTTCATCAACTAAATGACCTATTTTTTTATCTTCGAATACTGAATCTAGAACCTCTGGTTTAACCAATGATGACTGGAATTTAACTTTTAATCGAGCATGTCGTTTACTTATTTCGATTATTTCATGCCTAACAATTGATGGTAGCCAAAGGTTAATTCTGCCAGCATCCGCACGACTTAACAATACTTTGTGAAAATTATCGTGTTCAAATGATTCTAAGCTAGTCTCGCTTGCTAACTCTAGATTTTGTGCGATTTTGTCGACTAAGGCATCGACTAATATGTTGGTGTCAACTATAACCAACGGCGGTAGCGCTAAGTTTTTCAGATAACGCCTTGCCGAATTTGGAATCTCTTTTTTGTGTGTCGCGAACAGACTCCGCTCTGCATCAAACAGACGTTTCATGTCAGTCGTGCTAAATTTGCCGGAATTCTGCGCTCGTTCCAAATACATTAACCCTTCAATAGGATTCTTCTCAGCCGAGTCTCTGGCAATATCGTATAGTGCCATAATTGATGGGGGATTCTGTAACATCTCGCTACGGAATCGTCCGTCATAACCGTGACGAGTTCGCCGTTTATTTCTTTGCACCGAATTTAATGCCGCGGTTACCCGGCCTGAAAATGGTTCGGCCGGCAAAATACGTGAGTGTTCAAATGGATAATTTCGTAAGTTATCCAATTCATCCTCTGCAAAGAATGTTATAGTTTTCTTTACCATCTCTCCCGCCATATTCTCTTCTTCAATTTGCTTACTGCGCCTGACAAAATCCTTCAAAAGCTGGGTTGCTTCGTTAGTTTTTTGCCTACTTGCAGTAAAAGAAACACGTAGATATAGTTGGAAACGTTTGGTAATCGCAGTTCTCAAAGCAATTTGATTATCTAGTAAATCAACGGCTTCGCTCCACTGTTCTGCATGTGCTAGATGGATAATCGATTTGCGGTACAGCACCATTGAGTTCTCGAAATCAAATGCACCGCTTTCAGCAACTCTGCGATATTCTCGAGCTGCGTTTAATTCATCACCGCTCTGAGCGAACAATGCCGCTCTAGAAAGAGTGTGCCAAGGCGACAGAGGGTTGTTTTTCTGATACCATACAACCAGTTCTTCTAGCCCTATATCATGGTCGAATACTAGCTGTCTAATGGAACGTATTAGTCTAGTTGGAATATCTGACCCTATGACTAACTCGTTGAGTGTGGAGAATATTTCTGCATCTGACTCACCGTGTTGTAGAGAAATTGTTGCTTGATTGAGATTCAATGTGGCGATTAATACCGATAGTAAACTCTCCTCTAGTTGGGAAAGTTTAGCCTGCTCAAGACCGTTTTGCAAGTGTTGGATATAGGTTCTGGAGGCTATTCCGGTCCCGCCTTGGCGAAGTGCATTTCTCGCTTGTTTTAGTGCTTGATAGGCTTTTTTTGGTAAAACCGTAAATGGTTTATCATCAACCTTATTTCCCTCAATTAACATGATTAAACTCTGAGCCATTGATGATAGATAAGCTGGCGGCTCAGTACTGTGTATGGCGGTGAGGGCTAACTTCCTGATCTGAACGAACTTATCCCACAAATCTTGCTGATTATTAGTCGCAAGGATGTGATAACACAAAAGTACCTCATACGGATGGGAAATTGGCGTCAAATCGTTGCTAGTGAGGATTTTACTAAGCCGTCTCAACTCCAGATTTTGGGCGAATATTGGTACTGCTTCGACCGCTGTTTCATCCCAAGCCTCCCCAGCAAGATCTTGCAGGTTTTTGTAACATTCATTCTTTAGCGATAAAGAGGTGTTTTTATGTCGCGCAATATGCTGCAAAGATCCCTCGTCAAGTGACGGCAATTGACCAATTAGCCACTCCTCTACCTCATCAATTCCTAATGAGCATACTAATTCATACAATTTTTCAATTTCAATAGTATAATCTAATGTGTTTGACATCAACAATTCCGCTGCTTTTACGCTCTCACCTGCTTTACTTAACGCAGATAGATGCAGCCAATTTAAATTCTGTAATTGAACATGAGAATTAGGTATCGTGGATAAAATCTCAATTCCGTGACCAATCTCATCAGGCGATAACTGCCCAACAGTGTCTGGAAAATTCATCCAAGCATGCCGTAACCTAGCCTTCGAAAGCCCGGAGTCGTCACCGCCAGTGCTGAGTTCCCAATCATTGACTTCCCCTTTCATCAAACAATCTAAATCAGCAAATTCTGCTGCAATTTCTTTATTCACTTTGCCTAATTCTTTGATTGACTCATCAACATCATTACCGCTGGCAAAAGCAAGGATAACAGAAATTATCGAAGCCTTACCTGATAATTCAAGCAGATTTTTACTGACCTCCAATGTTCGGTTGGCGGAAAGTTGAGATTGCACTTTCTGAATGGCAATTTGTTGGTCAGCATCCCTACACAAGGGGGATAAGGCATTGATTGCACTAATCAGTTCCCCATTGTTGAATACGTCAATTCTACCAGCAGAAAGGTCAACTTTTTGACTTGCTTTAGAGCGTTTTTTCGCCGTTGGAAATGCTAAAAATTGGGCAAGAAGAGGGGTTTTTTGGCCAAGTGTCTGCCACACAACATCGACACCGTCAGTCAGACAGCCCTCTCGGATAGTGTTCTCTAGCGTCGTCAAATCGTCATCCCACTCGCCGCGCTTCAATTGCTTGTTGATTAGTAAAACAGCCAGTCGAAATGCATCCGTATCTGAATCATCGCTCGCAATTGCCGCATTATCTGGCAACCAATCGAGAGCAGATTTAGGCGACTTCCCACGCGATCTACGACGGGCTAATCGATGATTTCTCGGTGACGTGGAATCTTCCTCATCGCTTGGGATTTCGGCCTCGTCTAATGCAAGAGTGAGTATGGCTCGCCACTTCTTGTCCATAATCAACCAATCAGCAGATTTTGCAACCTTGGCTTTTCGCTGCTGTTTGGGAATGTTTGCTTTGAACGCAATATCAAGACATTTCGCAACATGCTCTTCTTGCATAACAGCCACCTCCTATGTAATGACCGCATATTAGGTTGCTATTCAATTAACCGGCAACAAAATTAGTCTACAGCAAGTTCAGTTTCACGACGTTTCCACATATCTAACCATTCATTCAGGTTGTGTGATAGACCTGGCTCCTGAATACGACAACCGCATGCATTTACATGACCGCCGCCTTGTGGGTCGAACCTAGTCGCCATCCGAGACAAATCAAACCGTCCCTGACCGTCTTCAAGAAATGAGTTTGCGTAAAAGCTTGCAGAGAGGGGAGGTCTGTTAGGGTCGTCTACCCTACCATCTGTATAACCATGAATTATACAGCATGCATCTGCAGTTTCACCAACGGTTGCAGTTACTAAATAACCATTTGAAAAAAATCCTGTATCCTCGAGATGACAAATAGCAAGGCGATCGATTACCTGCGTATTCTGACTGACAATATCAAAAAGTTCCAGCCGATTGTTGCGCTGGAACTCAAGCCGGATTTTTACTTCTGGATGTTGCAATATTCGTTCCATGGTCCAGCCACCTGATAACAGTTCGACAATTTCCAACATATACTCCACATCAGTCCTTGAAAGGGTCCTGCTAAATTGCATCAATTCTCCGTCTTTGCGAAACTCTTCAATGGTGATGCCGCCTGAATCCAAAGCATCAACAAACGGCATTATTTCAAGGAAATTTGACAAATCCGAGTATGGATTAATAATTTCATAAACCAATCTAGCGGCTGATGGTGTTGGTTGCCAGTCAATTACACCGCCTCGGTGCTCAAACGCCGTCAGCACAGACGCAGATGGTTTGTTGGTTTGATGATGATCGAGATACCAACCGCAGTTTTGATGAAATGGCAAGTCAACTATAACTGTATCAGAATCTATCACTTCGTCCATGTTACCACTACGAATCATGGCAGCATGAGAAAAAATAACTTTAGCAGACGGATTGTAACGCTTTAGTATAGCAGCACCGCACAATCCATCGAAATCAGAATCCGCCACTATTGTATCAAACTCTGGTATACCTCGAGAACTCATTAACAAATCACCTCATCTCGTGTTGTATATATTTCTTGCCGAATTTATGAAAAATATCATGACTAAGTCCGGCATCCGACCAACATGGAAACCTCATGTGGGGTGGTTTTGGTTAACTATGGAACCATTTTACTATTACAATATCCACAAGGGCACTGGGATTTACCTAAGGGCCATGTCGAAGATAGCGATGCTGACAATATGGTTACCGCTGCACGTGAACTGAGTGAGGAGACTGGAATAACCGAAATCGAATTTATTCATGGTTTCGAAACTAAAACCGTTTACAGTTACAAATACAAAGGCAGGAGAACGAAGAAGCAAGTTTTTTGGTATCTAGCAACAACTGAAAAGATTACTGTAAAACTATCCAAAGAACACCGGGATTATATGTGGCTAGACTGGAATCTAGCCCTTGATATGGCCACGCATCATGAGACAAAATCAGTTATTCAAGAAGCGAAAGCATTTGCTAGTCAGAACGGTCTATTCTAACTTTTCAAAATCTTGTTCGTTCTCATGAAATTTCCTAATCATATTAGAAACGTTCATCATTTCTTCACGTTTAGCAAGAGGCGTCCAAAGAGTTTCTTGATTTCCAAGATTCTTAGTCACCCACCTTGCGAATACAAACAACCAATCCGATAATCGATTAACATATACTCTCACCTCCGGGCGCACTGCTTCGCTACCATACTCATCTTCAATGGCAACAATATTTCTCTCCAATCTTCTAGTAACTGTCCTAGCATGATGGATTATCGGTTCGGGGCCTGCTCCTGAAGGCAGAATAAAACTGGTAAGTGGCTCAAGTTGTTCTAGCCAAGCATCCATTTCATCCGTGAGTGATTCGCACTGTTGTTGACTGATCAATTGCATATATTCCGGTAAATCATTTGGCTGGCAAGCAAGCTCTGCTCCTAAATCGAATAATTCGCTTTGGATTCTATTCAAAGCCACCTCAGAAATCTTCTGAATTCTCGTGACGCTTGCACTGTTACCTCCGTCTGCGTGATCAGGCAATTGTGAGCAGTCTCTCCTGATTATTCCAACAATAGAATTCAGTTCATCACATGTTCCTACTGCAGAAAATCTGACATCTGATTTGCGATGGCGCGAGCCATCAACAAACGCTGATGTCCCATCATCGCCAGTACCAGTATAAACCCGATTAATCCTTACCATTTTTACTCCGCCCGAATCGGCCTAATTCATGCTTCTATGAGTGGTTTACGGGCGATAAAACTCGAATTTATAGCGTGATACCACTCAATATCATCCTCGCCTTGAGTCCAAGAATACAAGACTAATTTTTCATCAACGACGCCATACCACTCAAGTCTACCAGGCTCCAAACATGCCATCTTTGCGCCTGTTAATTCCATTTTGTCGACCACACTGTGCCATTTATGAATCATTGTCGCCAAATAATCTGCCAATTCTGCAACATGGTCATGACCTGCGTCATAACTTTCCAGTATTACATCAAGTTCCTCGGTTAACTCTGCAGCATGGTCGCTTATCGATTGTAATTGAATCAGAAGTGAACGGGCCTCTGGCAAACTGTTTCTGGCCTCTTCTATTGTCACTACCTTCGCTCCTGAAGGGATTTCGTCAATCGCCACATCAAAATTTAACAAGTCGTCAATTCCCATAGGGCGGCCTGAATAAATTGGTAATTCGGACATGTCGGACATTAGTGTCTTTGAACGAGAAGGGTCTTGAATTCATCGTTGAAATTATACGTTTACATCGATTTTACGGGTGATTGGCATGCTACCGATTTCATCATCTCTATTTTCACTAAATAAATGTCTGATTGCCTTTGCAATAATGTAAATTAATAACCATGCCCAAAGCATACCCTCCAAGGCCAATACTAGATAGTAAAGTGGCCCTAATGAATGTAATAGTGCAATTCCATCATATGGGGTGCCGTGGATTCCAATAAACATGGATTGTGATAATAAATTAGCGCTAAACCAAATGACTAGTAGCCAAATCATAATCGATGATGTTGATATCTTCTTGCTCTGAGTCACATTAATCCTCATAGTATAATATTACCATTAAACTTGATAAAACCTTTGTTTTAATGCTGTTTTCCGGCGCAATTGAGTTATTTCATACCATATTCCTTACTCTTCTGCGGAATCTTCTGATGTGTGACCGAGTGCGGCTAAACACTCGTCAACTGCTTCAAGCCACTCAACCGCAACAGCCTTTTTACCACCAGACTCGAGAAACAGTTCATTCCAGTGAGCTGCCCGTTCATCGTCCTGTAAAAATAGGTTAATTTTGTAAAGCGCAGAGTAAGCCATTGGATTCAGATGTTCCTCATCTCCGTCCCATGCCTTTTCAAAGCATTCAATAGCCCCATGAGGGCCTTGTAACTGACCACGATTAAGTGCGACCATACCGGCTTGACTCCAAGCAAGAGGCAAGCGGCCAATTAGCAATCCTCTGAACACCAACCAAGTTTGACCGCCGCCTAAGACAAGTAAGGCAAGAAAACCCGCCCAGTGCTCAAATTTAGTCAAATCGTCCCAGGTTCGAGTGATAAGTCCTGCAACACCAACACAAAACATGAAACCCGACATCGGAGCAACAAGAACCTCTCTACGGGTGTTTAACATGTGATGAATGCCGGCAACTAAACCAAACGCACCCACAACAGACAAAATACCGAGATGGGCGTCAAGACTAGTCGGATTTTCTGCCGACTGCCCCATCAGTAGCAACCCGGTGATTGTCAACATGAAATAGCCAAATCTCTTCGCAGGTGTAGGGAACGGCTGACTTCTAGCCCCGAGGATTAGGACTACACCGATGACTGCGTCGAATACTAGCAGTATCCACACCATATCTGCTTCTGATAAGATCATGCTATCGACAAACCTCCGATTGATGGGTCATCTTTGAGTATTTGGTCATTCTTTGTGATATTTAGTACCTTTAATTATTTCAGTGGCCCGATACACCTGTTCAACCAACACAACTGCCGCTAATTCATGAGGGAACGTAAGTTTCGAAAGAGCAATTAGATTATCATGCCCGATGCTATATTCCTGCCAACCCTGCGCCGGGCCAATTGCAAGTTCAACATCCCTGTCAGCAATTGACCAGCCTTGAACTAGTTTGCTGAATTCAATGGAATTATACTGAGTCCCAGATTCATCGAGGAGATACAAGTTGGTATTCTTGTCTAACTGGGCAAAATAATCTCCAACAGATTTCTTTGAATCATGATAATTTAGTTTGACTCCTACCTTCCTGAGACGATTTTGATAATTTTTTAACATTGAGGAGTAGGCTTTCTCCTTGGCCTGCCCGTGAATATGGATAGTTATTCTTCCCATGTATAGCACACATGGTGTGAGTTATTGAAAGGTTCACTCAATTTACGCCAAATGATGAACCAACTTCAAAAACTAGTAGCATTACGGTATCATATGGGATGGTGGCCGTTTTCTAAATCGAAATCGTCCAAGCGAGTCATCAGCCCGATTACCAAAGATGGTCGAACTTGGCTACTAGAACTGAGAGACATGTGTGAGCGTAATTTCGATAATCCTGAAGAAGCTAAACGCCGAATTAGACAAATGCAAGTTGAGTGGCAAGAATGTCTGGACAACGGTTCGCTCTCAGGTATAAACAAGGAAGCACTAGAGAGCAGAGCGATACGATTGCTCTCCAGCAGTGATGTTGAGTGGCTGAGGTGGTTAGACGACCTAGAATTCTGGAAAACCGGATGGAAACCTGTATCAGAATCCTCAGACAAGGTTTGAAATGGGTATTAACGGTGGCGACACTATGTCAAAAGCGACATTACACATGTTGCACACCTGTCCATTTTGTTGGAAAGTAAGAGGGGTTATCGAATATCTCAACCTAGATGTAGACTACATTTCCGTGAACGGATTGAAAATCAAAAAAGCAGTCTCATTCGCCGGCGACTGGGGAAAAGTACCCGTGTTTACCGATGAAAATGGGCAATTTTACACCGATTCAACCCCGATTATGAAGTATCTCGACGAAAACTACAACTCGGGAAAGTTACAAACCACAGAAGATTCTGAACGCACCGATAAATGGATGAAATGGGCAGACACAAAAATGTCAAAGGCTACTGTGCCGATTCTTTACGGAACGCTCGGCTCCGCATTTAAGACTACCACAAGAATCTCCAAACTAGAAAAATTTGGTTTCATTTCAAAGCGACTGTATGCTTGGTTAGGGTTCCCAATAATGTGGGGAATTATTGCCAAAAAAAGAGTCAAGCAAGACGGCCGCAAACCCAAGCAGTTGTGGCATGATTTGATGACTGAGTTTACTAACGAACACAATGGCTTGGACTATTTTGGCGGTGACAAGCCAAACATTGTCGACTTCTCGGTGTTTGGTTACATGCGGTCCATTTCGCCGTTCCCACAATTCTCTTTGTTGACAGATCACGTCAATGGTATGAGCTGGTACAACCGCATGGAATCGTTAATTTCTCAGGGTTGATTATGAGCAATATCGAACTTAGCGGCCTCAAATTCGAGTTGTTGGCGGGCGATTCGGTCTTTATTGGAGAAAACAAAGGTGGATGGATTTATGGGGGCCAAAGGCCCAAGCATGAAGTGCGGTGTCCTGATTTCTTTATCACCAAAACACCACTAAGTCTGGATGAATTATCCTATATTCTTGATTCTGAACTATCTCCAGGTGATGAAAGGACTTGGAGTGGCGAACGGTTAAGTGCAATCCTAGCAATTCTCAATGAGCGACTTGTTGAGGTTAAAGAAAAATTACCTTCGCATTGCCAATGGGAAATCCGATGCCCAACACAAAGCGAGTGGTTACACGCCAAGGAACAGGAAGTGATTAGTCCGCAGTGTGGGGCAAAGGAAATTCTAGCGGACTCTGTTTCCTCCAACTATCGTGGTGCTATGATGGACGGTAGGCCACGCAAATTTGAGGGACATGGGCCGATGCAATGGCATACTGCAACGATGGAGATTCATCCCCGTAATGATGCGATTTTCGCTTTGTCTAGCGCCCCGATGGATCGAAATAACTCCGGACTATCGGTTCGGTTAGTAATAACCCCCATTCGCGAAGGCCCCCCTAGGAAAGTCCCGTCACGAGCAGACTATGGCGCAAACATTCGTTCAGAATTACTGTGGACTACACTTCTCGGAGTCTTGCCTTCATTTGCCATTCCTTGGCTAAGAGGCATGGGCGATTATGTCTTTACTGGTTGGGTTAACCTACTGTTTGGTGGCCTCTGCGCAGGATTTGTTACCGGAGCATTTTGGCGGCCTAGGAGACCTATTGTGATGTATGAAGATGGTGAATAATGAGGCTTGCTCGTTGGGAATATCAGTCCTTGGGGTTTGATGCCAATGTTTCCCAGTATGAATCCTGCCTAATTGCATCCGCAGAACATATTGTTGCCATATTGACTATGTGCCTTACACCGTCCGAGCGTGCAACAAGTTGTACTGGCTTATCCATACCTTCGAGGATTGGTCCGGTCATTTCTGCACCGCCCAATTCTTCGAGTAGTTTGTATGCTATATTTGCGGCTGCGAGATTAGGTAACACCAAAACATTGGCCGGACCTTGAAAATTCATGAACGGATAGTCTGATTGCACCGAGGTATTGAGCGCAGTATCAGCCTGCATCGGTCCATCAATCACTAAAGTGGGATCTATTTCTCTGGCGATGGCAATGGCTTCCTCTATTCTTGTCGAACGCTGCGCTCTAGTGCTACCAAAATTAGAAAAAGAAAGCAGGGCGACTTTTGGATTGACACCAAACCTACGCGCTATTTTTGCAGTTTGAATAGCAATTTCGGCTAGCGTTGGGCTGTCTGGATACACGTTTACAGTGGCATCGGCGAGAAATATAGTTCTGCCTTTGACATTAACCATGTAACATCCAATCACACAGTGAGCAGATGTATCCGAACCAATGACTTCTATGGTTGGTCGTAAAACATCAGCATAATTTCTGCTGACTCCGCCCACAAATCCGTCTGCATCACCACTAGCAACCATTTGGCTAGC
>CEVE01023889.1_pt1 | contig 16726 bp, 13 predicted proteins | sample 356431 | NCBI WGS metagenome assembly CEVE01 (sample SAMEA2622764, study PRJEB7988) | marine metagenome | isolation source: saline water (ENVO:00002010), including
TATATGAGTTATCTTCATTATCTGCTGTACATTTTACAGGAAGTATACTGCAATTAAATGCTGTGGAAGCAATTCCGGTATTATTATTAGTGGTTGCTGATAAAAGTCCCGCTACATGTGTTCCATGTGACCAGCCCCAGCCACCAGGAGGATTAGGATTGTTATCACCATATGTTCCTCCACTAACTTCCCATCCCACTAAATCATCAATATATGTTGAAGCATTATTATCCCAGTTGTCATCATCTATCCCATTTAAATCTCCAGGATCAAGAATCCACTGTCCTCCAGAATAGATGATTGTTTGCCCATTTCCATTAGCATCTTCACCTAAATTTTGATAAATATTTGCTACTAAATCAGGATGCTTCCAATTAACACCAGTATCAACAGAAGCTAGTACTACTTGCCTATTACCCGGTATTTCACCTCCACTGATATTCCAGAAGTCCCAAGCATCATTTGAATTAATATCTGATAAAAACCATTGTTGGTTATATTGGCTATCATTTGGGGTATAATAAGTTTTATGTAAATTTTCTCGCTCAACATATTGAACAATTTCAAGACTTTTTAAATCGCGAATGATATCATTTAAATATTTTACAGAATTATCACTAATAGAAATTCTATAAATTCTATTTAAATAAATATCACCATCAAAATCTTTTTCTGTTGCAGATTTTAACCAAGGCTCAATTTTTTCAATATTATTATCAATAATAAATTTATTAAAATCTAAATTATTTGTTTGTCTAAACTCTTGATCGATAACAAAAGGAGAAACTTCTTTATATAACGAAAACAGTAGGGTATTGTCTCGATGAATTTTTTCATTTGAAAAACCAAATTGAATCAAAACACTGAATAATAATATTTTTACTAAGTTTATCATAATACCAAAATTATTAATATAATTCTTTATATTAGTATTACAGCTTGTAACTTCTTTTAGTCTGATGAAATTTTATTTAGTGCGTCTAAATATGCACTTTCGATATTCTTATCTTTAATTATATATTTTGAATCAAAAACTGATAATTCAAGAAGTTTATTATGTCCTTCAACATTATTAGATAAATGCTCGACTATATAAAAAGGGACTTTTAGAATGTCTAACGTTTCTTTGAAAACATAAGCTGTGGGGTGCCATGCACCTAAATTGATTATAAATGCTTCTACTTTATTTCGGTTAGTATGCAATAAAGATATAAACTTTTTTTGGTCATGCGTTTGATATATTTTCGCGTTTAAATCTAATTTTTTGCAATGACGCTTAATTGCCTTATTTAACTTATCTAGGGTAACTCTATTATCAGAGTATTTTCCTAAAAGGTTCATATTAGGTCCATGAATGATTAAAACTTTCATAACCTAAGTTAAACTAAATCAATGAATAATTAAATTATTTCTATTCTCCTAAAACCAGATTTACTAAGAAAATAACATCTAGTACATTAATAACTCCATCATCATTAAGATCTGCTGATGAGGTTTCATTAGATTCCCCTAAAGCAATACTGACAAGTTGAACAACATCGATAACATTTATAAGTGAATCACCATTAATATCTCCATTTGCAGTGCTTGAAGTACTTATCAATGTAATGGGGTATGATAGTTCGCTACTTGCATTAGATGAAATATTTAAATTTGCACTATAATCTCCCTCTGCAAGTTCATTGTTTTCAACAATAATATTAAAATTAACAGAGCTTCCCTCTAATAATTCTCCACTAATCTCAAAGTTTTCTATCTGATTTATTCCAGCCCATGAAGGATTTTTCTTTACAAAGGTTGTTAATTGATTTTCAACATATTGAGTATTATAGGACATTTGGAGGCCTGAATTCCCAGAATCATTTTGAATTCCTATCGTTGCTGAATCACTTATACCTGTCATGTTATTGTAGTTAAATTTTATTTCCCCCGATTTATAGATAACTATCTGAAAATCATAAAAACTATTTTCAAAATTTGTTGGCCAGTGAGCTACATTATTAAACCAAACTACCATTCTATCATTATTAGAGTGATAGAAAACTTCACCGGCACAAGAGTTGCAATTATTATTAACAGGATTTAAATCATCCCAAAATCCAAATATAGCAGACTTAGGTGCGGAATTGGATGGTATTGATGTATTATCCCATGCATTGCTATCGTCTCCAAATCCAATCCATCCATTTGGATTGATAAACAATTGATTTCTATTCTGACCATAGAATGGAAAATCAAACCCTATATCAATCACTTCTCCTGATTCGTCATTATTTTCAAATTCATATAAAATACCAGTATCTGAAATATCGATCCACTCGCTACCTAGATTACTTTCACTATTAGAATCGCTCCAAAAATTATTATTATTATCAGGTCCACCGAGTGGATTTTCAAAACTGCGAATACTAATTGAGTAGAATAAAACAGATTCATCCTCTCCTGTATTAGAAATAATAATGGATGACAAATCAGACTCATCATTTTCAAGCTCAAAACCAAGATTGATGTTAGATAGACTTAGCTGAGGATCAGGTAAATCTATAGCATCTATTCCATCTATATATGATAGTCCAGTATTATTGGGATCAAGATAATCACTCAATCCTAAATTCCACGATACGGATGTTTTTCCATAAGTGTCATATCCAAAATTGGTACAAGAGGCAACTCCACCATATAACTGACCTATAATTCTATGCGTTTCACCATCGAATAATGGAGACCCAGATGAGCCTGGTTCCGTCGTACCATCATCCCAGCTATCCACATCCCAATAATTGCCACTATTTGATGCATTATCATAATCAAAGGATATTTTTTTAATATCACCAGATGGATGATGAATCCCAACTGGAGTGCTCGGAGTTGAACCTGAAACATCCCAGCCAGCATAATGAACATTATAGTCTTGGGGTGGTGTCTCATTAAGAAGTAATAGCGCAACATCTGATGTTGAGCTACTTGCTAATAATGATGAACCAGAAACAGTCATATTAGTTGGACCATTTTGGTTTGTGCACTGAGGGCTTTCGTAGTTAAACATAAAAATCCACGAATTATTTCCTCCTAAACAGTGATTGGCTGTTAGAAAATAAGGACTTAAATCCTGTGTTGCATTATTAATAAGAGAGCCGGTACACAAACGTGAGCCTCCTGATGTCAAAATCATTGCAACAGACCTTATTTCATCTTGCCAATCATCTCCAATACTACAAGCAACATTATTATTGCAACTTCCTGAGTCGCCATAGCCTCTTTCTTCATTAAAAAAAACATTACGATAATCATGTGCAATGGTGCTAATGCTTATATACCCATCAAAGCTTGCATTAGAAGGTTGGTTATATTCTAAAATAATTTTGTCTCCCTTAATTGGAGCGGTAGAAAACCCACCATGGGGTTTATGATTAAAATTAGTAAATGCTCCTAAAACCATTTCTTTATCATCAGAGTAAACAAAAAACTCTGCTCCATCTGGAATATCAAAAATATCATATATGATATTTAAAGAAAAGGCGCCCAAAGATTCAATCTTAAGCCTCCAGACCATTGACCCATCTTCTAATTCAGTCCATATTCCAGAATTATTCATATTAAAATTAACTGATATTGGATTTGCAAATCTGTAAGGCTTGGTATTTCCTGATCTCATTTCATTATCGTCTTCAATTAAGAATTGATCAACGTCAAATGATGGCAAGGCGATAGTAGATAATGGGAGATTTTCATCTATGTAAAAACTTTTGGGTGTAGAAGGCGTCGAAACTTGCGCTAAACAAATTGTTAATACAAGTAAGCTAAATCTAATGTAATTAAGCATTATTTTCTCCATGAAGTAGGTTTATTAATATAAATATAAAGAACCTATCAATTATTTAGTTAGATAGCAAAGAGTTATTTCGTTACAGCGTGTAACTTATTTTATAATACAGCATAGCTCAATTAACTTAGATTTTTGAGCCTCTGTCAAAGCTTGGTTGATAGCAAAATTGTTATCAGTTAAACGTTTCTCTATTTTACTTGGAGAAGTTTTTCTGTAATTATAGCAATAGTTAATTATGATATGACTTTCTTTGTTTCTAATCATATCGTAACTAAAAATATTTTCCTCATTTCCAAAAAAATTATCAATAATAGAAACGCATTCTTCACATGGAATATTTATATACATGAAATCTATTTTCCCATTACTTTCGCATGAAAGTTTTTGAGAATTATTTGATACGCAATTAATTATTAGTAAAAAAAAGATTAAAAGAATTCTTTTCATTAAAAATACAGCCAAGGAATGACGTAGTCTAAGGTATATCGATAGCCAATCATTAACTCAATTGCATCAAAATCGTTATTGAGAGCATTATCTTGCCCCATACCAATACCATCAATCAGAATTGGCTTTTGAAGACTGACTGATACTCCCCCCTTACCGAATTTCCATATTCCTCCAATTGAAGGAACAGCCATCGTACTCTCTGAGGCAGGGTCTAGCTGATTACCCCAATAGCCTTTTTCTGTATGCAGATAAGTTAGTCCAAGAGATAACCCTATGGGTTGAAATGAAGAAGAAGAATTTAATTTAAATAAGGTGCTTAAATTAATATTGTAGCTTTTACCAGCTTTGTATCCATAGTCAGAATCAGCAATTGGGATTGCCAATTCAGTTTTTATTCCCCAAAAAGATGGATTATAATTTGTTTTATTAAAATACTGAATTTCTATCAATCCCTTATAATTACCATCACTTAAAGCAAAGTGTCTATGCGGCTCTACATCTTGAGGCTCGTCAAAAAAAGGTGATGAAGTAAGAACATTATCTGATGGAATGATAAGCCCGAAACCAAGGAATGTTCTATTGCCACTTTGCATTCCAGCATTATTTAGAAGATATTGAAATTTTAATTTTCCATCTCCCATAATACCACCCTTTGCATTTATAAAATCATCTATTGAAGACTCATCTCTGTGATGATTGCTATCATAATGTGGTCCCCAACCCATTTTACGTACTGCAAAAATTTGTGAATAGTTAACATTCCAGTAGTCTGATAAACCTATAGTTATTGAAGGTACGTAAATAGTTGAATTCAAATGTCCCCAGTGGTTGAAATTTTCATCTTGAGTTGGCCCATGAGACCAATCTATATACTGGGAGTTTAAATTTGCTGCAAACATAATTTGCCCAGCAAATAAACCTATACCATCACTTGCATTGCCGACCGGCATTGAGGGATTCCCTCACATTGCTCATTGAGGGAAGATAAAAGATAATAAAAATATAAATGATATAAAATTTTTCATTTAATAATATAACCATAAAATAAAAGTGTAGAACTAAAAAAACTTTCATACATTAAATTATATTATGGTTGCCAAAGAATATATCATATCACTAATCATTTTATGCTCTACGCTTGTATGTCAAGATTGGGATTATTCTGCAGATATTGCTGAGATTAAAACTGTCAATGGTGTGAAAATTAAAAATTTTCAAGGAAATGTGTTAATTAATCATGATGACCTGCAATTAAATACAGTCCAAGCAATTGAGTATATTAAAAAAAATGAGCTTCATCTATATGGAGATGTCAAAATGATTGATGGAGACAATATTATTGAGTGCGACACGCTAGTATACTTTAAAGATACTGAGTCATGTCTTGCTAGAAGCAATGTTTCGCTTTTCCAAGAAGATAGAAAGATTATGTCTGACACCCTGTTTTATTGGGATTCAAGAGACTCAATTGAGGCTCAAGGTAATATAAAATTAATTCAATTGAATAATGATCGAAAAATTTTAGCCAATCGTATGAGTATCTACAGATTAGACTCGTTAACACAGGCTTTAAAATTATCAAATTCGGCACAGCTATTTAGTATCAGTAATTCAAAAATTTCAGAAGATGGTCCGTTTAGATCTTTTGAGAATAAAATGCAAGGCGAAAATATTAATCTGATAATGTATAACGACACTATTAAATCCATGGATATGTATGGTATGGCGATGACAGATTACCATGTTATTAAAGACTCTATTTTAATGGGACTTAATAATATATCAGGAGACTCAATTTCAATGAAGTTTTTAGACAATGATTTGCATAAAATGGAAGTGTTTGGAGGGGCATTAGGCAAATTTATACCTGAAGGGAGTAATTCAAAAGTTGACTCTACTGTGACTTATAAAGCAGAATATATTGATTATATAATATCTGATGAGAATACAATTCTTCAAAAAGACGCCCAGGTTCAATATAAAGAAACAGTTATTGATGCGGGCGATATTTTGGTTAATTGGGAAACTAATTTGCTAGATGCAAAAGAATTTGACAATGTTTACCCAATTGTATCAATTTCAGGAGAAAATCCTATGTCTGGTAAAAACATGATTTTTGATTTAATCAATCGAAAAGGAACAATTAATAAGGGTAAAACTAGCTTTGATAATGGATACTATAGCGGTAAAGTAATTGAAAGAGAAGAACCAAATGTGATGCATATGCATGGTAGTACATATACTTCATGTCAACTTGATCATCCTCACTATTATTTTGCAAGTAAGAAAATGAAAATGTTACAAGGAGATAAAATTATTGCAAAGCCTATAACGCTATATATTTCTGATTTCCCTATAATGACTTTTCCATTTGCTATATTACCAAACAAGGGTGGAAATCGCAGAAGCGGATGGATTATGCCATCTATTGGTAATTCAAATAAAAGAGGTACCTTTCTTCAAAATTTAGGATATTATTTTGCTCCAAATGATTATATGGACCTTAAGTTTTTATTTAGCTTGTATGATTTAAAAGGAATTAATCTTAAAAGTTATTTTAGGTATAATAAAAGATATAAATATAATGGCAATATCAAATCAACATTAAAACGAGACTTGGTCCAAATTGGTGACGAAACTCAGGACATAACTAATATTTTTTCAAATAATGTGACTCAAGATTGGGACTTGCAATGGACTCACAAACAGACTTTTGACCCTTATCAAAGTCTTAACTTCGATTTAACATATATAACTTCTAACGATTTTTATACCTCACAAGATATAGGCCTTGATTTAGATACTCGTTTAAAACAAAAAATAGAATCCTCATTAAATTATTCTAAAAGTTGGCCTCATCAAAAAAATTCATTTAGTATTTATTTATCTGAAAGTTACGATGTTTTAAACGAATCTGATGACCCAACATCTACACCAAACTATTATAAAACACGCACTCTTCCTAAAATAACATTTAGGCATAATTCTTCTAGAATATTCGAAGATGGAGATAATTGGTATAATAACATTTACGGATCAATGTCATCTGTTTTTACTGGCAATCAAAAAATAGGATTTTATGCCAATGATTCTGGATCAAGACTTGATACGACTGATTACAACTCTGGTGCAATTAATAGTTTTAACTTATCTATGACTAGCAAAGTGTTTAAATGGTTTAGTGTAACTCCTAATATTAGTTTAAAAGAAAGTTGGATTTTTAAATATAAGCGCTATAACCTAGATCAAGAAGGTAATTTTTTAGGGAGCTCAAGCTATGAATATAAAGAGGGTTTTAAAAGAAGACTTTCAGGTTCCGCATCTGTTTCTGTTTCAACAAAATTATATGGAATTATTCCATTTAAAATTGGTTCTTTAGAGAGTATTAGACATGTTTTATCTCCTTCAATAAGCTATAGTTATACTCCTAGTTTACAAAGCCAAAAAAATTATTTTCAGATTGATAATTCCGGTGAATACCTTGATTATTTTTCAGGTTCTTTAGTAGGTTCAACTCCAGTTATAAATTCAAGAAGATATTCATTTACAGTTCGAAACGATTTTCAGATTAAATATTCAAATAATCTTAATCAGTCATTAAAAGAAAATATTTTGAATTGGAGTCTAAATACATCATATAATCCAGAGGCAAACCAGTTTCAGTGGTCTCCAATTAATTCAACGATTCAAGCTATGCTTCCGAACCTTTTCAATGTAAATATTTCTATGAGCCATGATTTTTATAAAAGAAAAATTAATAATCAAAATAGTTATGAAAGGGTTAATGATTTTGAATCTTTCCCAAGGTTAACACAAGTTAGTGCATCAACAGATCTATCGCTTTCAGGCAATAAATTTGATTATGAGCAAACCGCACAAAATGACTCTCTTGATTTTGATGAAAAATTAGACTTGGCTCAGTCTAATGAACCATACGAGCCAATTATTCAATCAGGCAAGGTATGGGATTTAAGACTAAGGCTTAACTATTCGATGTATCAGCCACAGAACTTAAATACTTGGGATAAAACATTTTGGGTAAATAGTGACATTGATATCAATTTATCCAAAAATTGGAAAATGACATATTCAGCTAGATTTGATATTGAAAATTACGAGATTGTTAGTCACAGTGTTTATTTGTTTAGACCATTACATTGCTGGGACTTTAGCTTTAAATGGTGGCCAAGTGGAAATAATCAAGGATTCATTCTGAATATATACGTAAGAAATCCAGATTTAAGAGATATAAAAGTAAAATCAACTGGAGGAAGTTTCTTTGGTTTATAGTAGTTTAACGTAATATTTAAATGAACATTTTATCTAGATTTAGGTAACAAGGGAGAAAAAATTTATGCAACAAATCGTGGAAATATTTAAAAAAAATGAAAATTAATTCAATAAAAGGAATGCATGATTTATTGCCTGACCAAACTAGAAATTGGCGACAAATTGAAACTATTTTACATAATTTTTTTACTGTTCATGGATATGGTGAAATAAGGACTCCAAACATTGAGCAAACAAAATTATTTAAAAGAGTAATAGGTGATGAAACAGATATTGTCACGAAAGAAATGTATTCTTGGGATGATAGAAATGGAGACAACATTTCTTTGCGTCCAGAATTAACTGCACCCACAGTTAGAGCATTTATAGAACATAATCTTGAAAAGCTAAATAAAAATACAAAGCTTTATTATATAGGCTCAGCATTTAGAAGGGAACGCCCGCAAAAAGGAAGACAAAGACAATTTTCACAGTTCGGCGTTGAAGCAATTGGTTCAGAATTTCCTGAGCAAGACGCTGAAGTTATATCCATGGCATATAATATTTATGAGATGCTTGGAATAGAAAATTTAGACCTTGTAATAAATAGTGTTGGTTCTGATGAGTCAAAAAAGAATTATTCTAAAGAATTAAAAAAATATTTATCCAATTTTTCTAATCAATTATCCGATATTAGTAAAAAAAGATATGAAAATAACCCTCTTAGAATACTAGACACAAAAGATAAAAATGAAATTAAGATTGTTGAAAATGCTCCAAATATTTTAGATTTTTTAAATGAATCTGAAATTGAACATTTTGATCAAGTAAAAAGATATTTAGATAAGCTGGGAATTCCATATAGGGTGGATAAGAACTTAGTTAGAGGTCTTGACTACTACACAATGACAACATTTGAAATTAGAACTAATAGTATTGGTTCTCAAGATGCCTTATGTGGAGGAGGCAGATATAATAATTTAGTTAATCAGCTTGGAGGAAAACCAATGCCAGCTATTGGATTTGCTGCTGGAATGGAAAGATTAGTGATGGCTATTTCCGGAGAAGAAGTAATGGAAGACTCTGTAGATATATTTGTTTTATCAATGGGGGATTTAGCTATAATGAATGCATTAAAGATTTGTGATAAATTAAGAAGTTTATTAGGTATTAATGTTAGAATGGATTTAACGAGAAGTAGCTTTAAATCTCAAATGAGACAAGCGAATAAATTAAATGCAAACTACGTTGTGATTATTGGTGAAGATGAAGTAAATAAAAATATAGGCATTATTAAAGATATGTCTTCAGGAAAACAGTCAGAAGTCCCACTTGATACGATACACAAAAATTTTGATATAAAAAGTGATGAACAATAGTGAGTTTTACTGTTTGTTAATTCATTATGATGAAATTGCAACAAAATTAGGCAATCGCAACTGGTTTGAAAAAAAATTAGCTAGAAACATCAAAAATCAAATCAACGATTTAAAATATTCTAAAGTCCAACGGTTTGCAGGTAGAATATTTGTAAATGATATAGATTATCTTAAAAAAGATGTTTATATAAATAGATTAAAGAAAGTTATGGGCGTATCAAGTGCTCATGTTATGTTAAGCATTCCTGCATCCATTGATTTAATAATGAAAAAATCAATTGATCTTTTAGAATCTTATAAAAATAATTTCAATACGTTTAAGGTATTAACAAAAAGACAGAATAAATCATTTGAAAAAAAATCGCAAGAAGTTAATCATGATGTTGGAGATTTAATTAGATCTACTTTTGATAAACAAGTTAAATTAAAAAATCCCGATTTAGAGTTTAGAATAGAAATCGTAGATGATCTGGCTTTTGTTGGGTTCGAACAAGTTAAAGGTTATGGGGGATTACCAGTAGGAACTGGAGAGAGTGCATTGAGCCTAATTTCTTCAGGGATTGATTCGCCAGTTGCTTCTTTTAAAATGCTTAAAAGAGGCGTACAATTGTCATATATTCATTTTCATAGTGCTCCAGCAACAGGTGAAGAATCAATTGAGAATGTAAAAAAAATAATTGATAAACTTTCAGAATTTCAATCTACAAAAAAATTATTTTTAATTTCTTTTTTAGATGTTCAAAAAGAAATAATGAGCAAGGCTCCAAATAAATTTTGGGTAATTTTATTCAGAAGAGCAATGATTAAAGCCTCTTCAATTATTGCAAAAGGCATTGGCGCAAAAGCGTTAATTACAGGCGAAAATGTAGGTCAAGTAGCATCACAAACATTATCAAATATTCTAGCAATATCAGATACTTGTGATATACCTATATTGAGACCACTAATAGGTTATAATAAAAAAGATATTATTAATCTTGCTTCAGATATTGAAACGTATGAAATTTCTACTTTACCATATGATGATTGTTGCGGTTTTTTTGTTCCTAAGCATCCTGAAACTAAGGCCAACATAAATGTTATTAAAGAATGTGAAAAAGATATTAACATAAATATAGATAGCCTTTGTAAAGAAGCGCTTGACCAAGTAAAAGATATTTGAAAAATAATAAAATGGAGAAGTTGTATGAAATTTATATCTTGGAATGTTAACGGCATAAGAGCAGTTATAAAAAAAGGGTTTTATGATTTTGTTGAGAATTATAATCCTGACATTTTATGTCTTCAAGAAATCAAGGCTAATAAAGAACAAGTTGATCTCAAATTAGATAGTTATCCATATCAATATTGGAACTCCGCTGAGAAAAAAGGATATTCAGGTACATCGATTTTTTCTAAAATAAAGCCAATAAATGAAATGTATGGAATTGGAATAGAGGAGCATGATCAGGAAGGTAGAGTTATAACGCTAGAATTTGAAGATTATTATTTGGTTACAGTTTATACGCCTAATTCAAAAAGAGAACTCTTAAGATTGGAATACAGACAAAGATGGGATTCAGATTTTTTGAAATTTGTAAAAAGTTTAGAAAGTAAAAAACCTGTTATTTTTTGCGGAGATTTGAACGTAGCGCATAAGGAGATTGATTTAAAGAATCCAAAGACTAATCATAGAAATCCAGGTTTTACAGATGAAGAGAGGTCAAGTTTTGATAATATAGTCAATGCAGGATTTATTGATACATTTAGAGAATTTAACAATGATGGTGGCCATTATACGTGGTGGAGTTATATGTTTCAGGCAAGACAAAAAGATATTGGATGGAGAATTGATTATTTTTGTATATCAGAATCCTTGAAATCATACTTAAAAGATGCTTATATACTAAAAGATGTTCTGGGGTCTGATCACGCACCAGTAGTTTTAGAGATTAATGATAAGTAAAGCTGAAATAAAGAAAATTAAAAGCCTACATACCAAAAAAGGTAGGGAATTATACAATTTAATTTTAATTGAAGGAAAGCGCCTAATTGAACAAGTAGTAAATTCTCAGTATAATATTGATAAGGTTTGGATGACTGAAGATTTTCAAAATAAAAATCTTGATATAAATAATGTTTTGCAAAATATCGATGTTAACATAATATCTAATAACGATATAAAAAAAATTAGTTCGACTAAAAATTCATCAGGAATTTTAGGTGTAATTAGAATGCCAATAAGTGATATTAAAAAAATAAAAGATAAAATTATAATTTTAGATGGCATATCGGATCCTGGTAATCTTGGTACAATTTTAAGAACTGCAAATTGGTTTGGAATAAATGATGTTGTGCTATCTGAAGAATGTGTTGATCAGTATAATACAAAAGTCATTCGGTCAGCAATGGGAAGTCACTTTAGTATGAATATAGTAAAAACGGATATTCTAAAATACATCAAAAATTTAAAATCCAAAGACTTTCAAATTGTAGCAGCAGCATTAGATACAAAAAAATCTATTGGTAGTCTAAAAATAGTATCTAATAAGTGGGCACTTTTGCTGGGTAGTGAAGCTCATGGTTTATCAGAAAAGGTATCTGATCTAATTGATTCTAAAATTAGGATTCCTCAATTTGGAATAATTGATAGTTTAAATGTATCTGTAGCATGTGGTATATTTCTATATCATATGATTGATTTAAATAAATAGTTTGGAGATATAATGATTTATAAAAATATACTAGAACTTATAGGTGATACACCTATCGTTAGATTAAATAAAATTGGTGCTGATTTGGAATGCAATATATATGTAAAATGTGAATATTTTAATGCTGGGGGGTCAATTAAAGATCGTATTGGATACAATATGGTTGTTGATGCGGAAAAATCTGGTAGAATAAAACCTGGAGATACTTTGATTGAACCAACATCTGGAAACACTGGTATTGGTTTAGCATTAGCTGCTGCTGTTAAGGGATACAAAATGATTATCACCATGCCTGAAAAAATGAGTAAAGAAAAAGAGGTGGTTTTAAAGGCTTTAGGTGCTGAGATTGTAAGAACACCAACAGAAGCGGCCTGGGACGCCCCTGAAAGTCATATCGGTGTTGCTAATAAATTAAATCAGGAAATTCCAAATTCACATATTTTAGATCAGTATTCAAATCAAGCAAATCCAGATGCACACTATAACTTTACAGCTAATGAGATAATTTCAGAATTTGATAATCTTGATATGGTAGTAGCTGGCGTTGGAACAGGTGGTACTATTACAGGTATTTCAAAAAAATTGAAAGAGGAGTATCCTGAAATTAGGGTTGTTGGCGTTGACCCTTATGGCTCAATATTAGGAGGAGGAAAAGAAATTCATTCATATAAAGTAGAAGGTATTGGTTATGACTTTTTCCCAGACGTTCTGGATAATAATATTGTTGACGAGTACATTAAAATCAATGATAAAGATTCGTTCATAATGGCAAGAAGATTAATTAAAGAAGAAGGATTATTCATAGGGGGGTCTTCTGGTGGTGCAGTCCATGCTGGGCTTCAAGCTGCAAAAAAATTATCTAAGAATCAAAATTGTCTAATTATATTGCCAGATTCTATTAGAAACTATTTAAGTGGTTTTGTAAATGATGAGTGGATGAAAAAAAACTGTTTTGATGAATGATATAGATAGTATTTTATGTTTTATTAGGTGAATGTATATGTCATGATACTAGATATCGTTATAGTATTCTTTCTTTTATTGTATTTTTCTTTTCTTATTGTCAGTGTTATAACATTAATTTTTTTAAAATCTGAACAAAATACGTCACCAAATAATCCATCTGTTTCGGTTATTGTAGCAATAAGAGATGGAGAAAAATCTCTTTCCAAATTAATAAATTGTTTCTTAAAACAAAAATACAGTGGGGAGGTTGAATATATCCTTGTCGATGATCAGTCATCTGACAATACAAAAAACATTATCCAAAAAATAGAACAAAAAGATAATAGATTTAAGTATGCCTCATCAATTAATGGTTCGCAAACTTTAAATCATAAAAAAAGAGCTTTAGATGCTGGAATTAAACTATCACAAAACTCTATTCTATTGTTTACGGATGTGGACTGTATTGTTTCTGATAAGTGGGTTAAATCAATGGCACAATCATTTGCAAATAACATAGATTATGTAATTGGATTTTCAAGGGCTAAGTTAGTGTATGGGTGTGCGAATTTATTTCAGAGGATAGATTTTTTAATTCTTTATTTTTCTGGTGTTGCATCTACATATATAAATTTTCCTATTGCTTCATCTGGACAAAATCAGGCATACCGGCGCTCTCTTTTTGATAAAGTTGGAGGATATAGTAAAATATCTCATTTATTAATGGGGGATGATTCAATATTTTTACAATTGTGTTTAAAGGCTAAAATTAAAGTAAAATTTTGCTTAAATCAGGATTCATTTGTTTACTGTCGTCCTGAAAAAACATGGAAAAGCCTGCTTTTACAAAGAGCTAGATGGGCTGGAGATGGTAAAATAATGTGGAAATATAATTTCACTTTTTACTTAATTATGATTTCAACAGTATTTGTTAATCTTTTTATTATCGTTTTATTATTTGTTGATTTTGGCTATTTATTTGCATCAATTGTATTAATAAAATTTATTTTTGAAGGAGCGTTAGCATATATTGGTAGTTATAGAATGAATCAAACTATATCAATCAGTGATTTCATATATTGGTTTATATTAAATATTCCGTATGTATGCTCTATGTGTATAGCAAGTTTTTTTGTTAGATTTATATCTTGGAAAAACAGAGGAAACTAAATTGACTCTATTATTTATATTTGCTATCTCAATATATTTTATTGTTTTAATGAAATTCACTAATTCAATTTATTATTATAAAGATATACATATAAACGAGGATTACAATCCTAACGTTTCAATCATAATATCCGCAAGAAATGAAGAAAAAAATATTAAAAAAACATTAGATTCTTTAATTGAACAAAATTACCCAAATGATAAATATGAAATTTTGGTTGCTAACGATAGGTCAACAGACAGCACTCAATCAATTTTATATTATTATAAAAAAAAGTTTAAAAACATAAAAATATTGAATATTGATAAAACTCCAATTGGGTGGTCAAATAAAAAATGGGCTCTGAATGAATTAATTAATATATCAAACTCAGATATTATATTACAAATAGATGCAGACTGCATTGCTCCAATATCTTGGATAAAGACAATGTCTGCTCATTTCATTGATGATAAAGTTGGTTTTGTATGTGGAAGTTCGCCATTAATCCATAATGATCCTATCCTAAATAAAATTTTTCAAATGGAGAGTTTGATTCAAGAATCAATTAATGCAGGATCTATATTAAATAATATGACAGTTTCTTGTACGGGCAGAAATTTAGCATTTAGAAAAAAATATTTTAAGCAAGTTGATGGCTATTCAGGAAATGAAGATGTGCCATCTGGAGATGATGATCTTCTTTTACAAAAAATATCAATTGAAAGTAACTGTAAAATAAAATATTCAATAAATTCAAATAGTTTAGTTAACTCTTTCGCACCCAAAAATTTTTCAGAATTCATAAGGCAAAGGTTGAGGTTTTCATCTAAAGCAATATTGTATTATAAATTGAATACGACAATTGAGTTAAAGGCGATTAGTATTCTAATATATCTTTCAAATGTAGTTTTTTTATCCTCGGTTATATTAGTCATTAATTTTAATCTCTATTTCTTGCTAATTCCAATTTTGATAAAAATATTTTCTGATTTTATGATATCAATAACCTTTTTATTAAAAGTAAAACGAGAATGGTCATTAAAAACATTTTTAATATTAACGTTAATTCACCCTTTTTATATCGTACTATTTGGATTTTTAGGTCCACTGGTTCAGGTAGATTGGAAAAAATAATTGGCTAAAGCATTTCTATTTTTATTTTCTGTTTTATTTTCGTTATCTGGAAATTATAACATTTCTTTGTTAGGCCTCAATGTAGCAAAAGTATCTATTATCTCTGAAAAAAATCTAAACAACAATGGAATTGAGTTTAAAAAAATTAAATATTTTAGTAGTACAAAATCTTTAGTTAATATTTTTTTCCCAGTTTCAAATTATCATGAAACGGTAGTAGTTGGAAACAAAATTATGCAGTATAAAAAAAATATTAATCAAATTGATTATAAAGAAAGTTTAACTACATATAGAAAAAATGATACAACATTTTATGAATCAGGTGATTATATTTGCAGGAATTGTCAAAATATTTTTTCACTTTTAGATCTTATCCAGAGCAGTCCACAAGATATTATAAATAAAGAGTTTATAATTGATCGAGAAGGAGAATCTTTTAGGGTCAATTTTAGCAAAATTTCAACTGAGAATAATATCCTAACTTTAAATCTTAACATATATAGCTTAAATCAGCAAAATTATAATAATAGAAAACATGATATTTTTTTATGGGGTCTTTTTCTTCCTAATTGTATCCGACAAATATCAATTGATTTAAATACCAATCAAATAGTCAAATGCAAATTCGAACATCAGTTGATTAATTTAGAGGCAAATTTAATTAAATAAAAAAAGCCCCTCAAAAGAAATTAAGGGGCTTTAAGTCTTAAATGGAATGGCGTTTACTTCTTTTTATACCATACAGTTACTAGTACAATAGCTAGTAATCCTGCTAACCCTTTATCTCCAACACCACTTAAAAATGAATTTAAGTTTGCAAGAGTTCCAAAGTAATCTTCATAAAGAATGCCAACTAATAGGCTGACAACTAGAAGAC
>CEVE01023222.1_pt1 | contig 16679 bp, 13 predicted proteins | sample 356431 | NCBI WGS metagenome assembly CEVE01 (sample SAMEA2622764, study PRJEB7988) | marine metagenome | isolation source: saline water (ENVO:00002010), including
GGAGTTCAGTGAATTCGAAGAATTGATCGAGAATCGAAACGAATTGGCTCAATCTTACCTCAATAGCCTCATTTTGTTATCAATCTTAGAGACTGTATTACGTATCTACCATGGCCTTAGAGAATTGGTTGGTGGACAACGCAGAGTAAACAAGAAATTGAAGAAAATGGCCAAGGAAACAGGTCGCTCAAAGTCTGATATTCGTGAAGATATGCTAGACGATGGAATACTCAATTATAGTTCGGGTGAAGACGTTAACGAGTAGTGTTGATTTTCCTTTCTGAGCAGAATCTTACTCTAGATGACAAGGTGCAGGTTTCACAAAGGGGAAGTGCCGCGCATGGCATGGGTGCGTGGTGTAGTCTGGATATCATGCTGGCCTTCTAAGCCGGTGACCCGGGTTCGAATCCTGGCGCGCCCACCACCATTCTCTGGCGAATAATCCCGTAGGGATTCACCGTTTACATCAAATACACCCAGCAGGTCGGCGCGACGCATGAAGCGAGGTTCCCGTGCGTGGAAGAAGGCTGGGAAGCAGCGCTGGAAGTGGCGAAAGAAGAAGCTACGAAGGCGAAAGGCCGCTCGTAAGCAGGCTCGCCAATGATACTATTTTGTTTCATTTTCAGAATGGGCATTACCCTGCGGTAAAGTCATAGACTCTGAATTCTACGCTAATTGGCTATGTTTACGAATACCAGAATAGCTTGGAGTCCTACCCGTGGAAGACTTCTCGATAATTGCTCGAGAAGGTACGTGCTAGAGCACGTAGTTGCAACAAACAATGAGTTTGTAAAGAGGAAATCTAGGAAAAGAAGGATTGTTGATCATGCACGTTTTGGTCTTCGAGATGCGATAATTCATAGATTGGAAGAAAATGAAACATCCATGAATGAGTTGCGAACAATAATTCATCGAAATTTATTACGCGCAGTAGTTGCTGGTGAGGTGTTAGAAGATGAACCCCATAGAAGAATAAACCAATCCGTCGAAATGATGATGCACAGAATCAGTTTATTCTACTCAGCACCTCTAATTGGATTCAATAGAAAATCAATGAATGAAATCATGATTGTGGACCGATTTCAACCTCTTTTATTGGATGGTGCACGGCAATATGGCGCTCCAGATTTAGTTGTTCGGAATGGTGGTAGAATATGCTTGGTTCGCTTAGCAATGGAAATGGGCTCTAGGGCACCGAATAGAGCCTCTGAGCTAGAATTAGGTTCGATGCTATTGTGGGCTGAAAGAAATCCTATGATTGAACATGATATTGATGATATCGATGTTGTGAGGATAGGTTGGTTAGGTACAAGATGGGTGAAATGGATGAAACCTGCAAACCCAGATTGGGCACAGCAATCCCGTTCGATGATTTCGATGGATATTGAACAAATGGCTAGATTGATGATTTATGATGGAGATTTAGACAGATTACCTCGGTCAAAGAGTGCTTGGAGGTGTTTGAATTGCTCATTCAATGATGAATGCCCCGGGGCCGAACTCAGAGAGAAGAAACAAGGTCCGCAATTACTGATGCCGGATCCTCTGCCTTAGTGACACCACTAGCAAGAAGAACTCCAGTTGTTCCGAGTTCAATCGCCGCTGCAACATCAGCACCGTTCTTTACTCCCGCGCCACATAGGATTCCGACCTGCTCTGAAATTTCCTTTACGGCAGCAGCTGTTCCACTTACTATTGTAGGGTCTGCGGTTGTAACTGAAATGTCTCCGCCAATCAATTCCGGTGGTTCGACCGCGACAAAATCCGGGCCTAATGCAGTCAATGCACGAGCCTCTTCGATATCTGCTGCACAAGCGCATACAGTGAATCCTTCAGGGACTTGGTCGAGTAACATGGCTACATGCTCGATTTCCACTTTGTGCTCTGCGTGATTGATTAGTGTTCCAGTAGCGCCTCTTTCAACAGCGGTAGCGGGATGTAACCAACCAGTAAATGAGCCGAATCCGACCGGGTCTAGATGTTGACACCAGACCTCTAAATTCGGTGCTGCAGCAACAACTGAACTAAGGTCAAAAGCAGATACTGCAACCACCATCCGAGCATTTGTTTCAACGCTCGCAATTGCTCTGGCTAAGGCCTCTGCACTGGCGCCATGTGCGGTCTCGTATGTCTTCAAATTGACCACAACTAGAGGTTGGTTCACAGCTATGCGAGAAGCATTAACTCTTTGACGCTGACGGGGATTAATCCAATACCTAGCACTGATTCTTGAGGTTATGGCAGGTAAGCCGGAATGGACTGAGCCAGTTCTTTCTGAGCATTACAATAAATCAAACCTCATCGACTTAGGTTGGCTAGAAAAATCAAGTCGGCATCAATTCCGTTGGCGTACTCTAAAGGGACCTTGGGTGACATCGAAAAGGAGAATAGCCTCAAAAAATTCTCTCGTAAAGGAATTCCAAGGCTCAATGCCAACCGATGTCTATGTATCCACATCCTCTTGGCTTGACCCAGTTAACTTACCACGATTGAAAGATAACAAAAAACCGACACCTATCTTGCTAGATCATCTCGTTGTTTTTGACATTGACATGAGACCATTTTGTAAGAAAAAATTGGAAGCGGCGAGATTGGCAACATTAGAACTAAGAAATTGGTTAAGCGAAAATACCGAATTAAAGATTCAGCATATTTCGTTTTCAGGAAGTAAGGGATTCCATTTAATCGCCAAGGATCCAAATCGAGATTTATTTGCCGAACCGGATCCGAAATTAAGAGAAGAAAAAGTCAGAGAACAAAGGAAAGAATTGCTACAAAGAGTATTGGATGCTGGCCACCCAGTTGACCCAGTAGTTACTGCTGATACTAGACGAATTATTCGTCTACCAGGAACTATCCACGGATCTACAGGGTGGATTTGTAGTATCATTGAAGACGATTGGCTTGAAAAATCAGTAGATGATTGGATAGGAAAAATACCAAGACATGATTTAGCATTAAAGATACCAAAGAATCCTCCGTTTACTTTACCCAAATTATCTCTTGGAAAAAAATTTACTAAATCACAAAACAAAGCAAAATCTGATTCTGAAGAATTCATCAGCGTGGAGGTCAGTACACATGTGCATGGAACAAAAGATCGTTCGGCCTTAATCACATACCTTCCCCTGAAATGGGGGGAGCCTAAACAAGCCATATCTCGGGCTCATGAGCATTTTGAAGAGTTAGATTTGGGGCCGGTGGCATATCTAGAGGATGGTAGAAATGTGCTTGCAATCATCCCTAGGGCTTTGCCTAGAGATTACTTGATTAGCAAATTAAGCAAAATTGGACTGAATGGATTTGCAAATGATTTGAGAAGATTTGAGCATGCATGGGTTAGAGTTTCTGGAAGAATGGTAAGTGACGGTTGGGAATCACAATTAGAGCCAATAACCGTCTTGGGATACGAGGCGAGTTCAAGGTGTAAATTCCCGTGGTCTTCATCCCATTTGGATTTGTGTAAACGTCTAGGTTTACCGATAAGAGTTGATTCCTCAGAGTTCGCTGGCTCCAAAGAAGCAGCGATTAGAGTCGCTGTCCGGCGCTGAGTTTATGGTCTGTGCCGGTTTCCATCAAATGTCCCAAAGAAGGAGCCCAGTGGGCAATGACTGCAACATGCTACGCATGATTACATTAGGTACCTCACCGACCTCGGCGCCGGGACAGCGCCGAGGTCATTCTAAGGAGCGACTGGTTTGGCTTTAGAAATCATATTAACCATTATTTTGTTCATTTTTTGTGGAATTTGGGCAGCAATCAAATTTGTAGATGAGCAAACAGATAACAAGTTAGTTTTCTTCGTTCCTGCAGCATTGCTCTCCTTGTTCGTACTTTCTGGAATTGGAGATAGCCTTGCTTTCTTTGTATGCCTCTTAGCTTTCGGACCAATAATTGTGATGTTAGTTTATGTTGGCGCCCATCAAGGTACCGGAAAGGCCGTCAACTACGGCCTCTCTCAAGGTAATACACGACGGAATACTCAACGGATTCGAAGTCGAAATGCACCTGATCTAAACAGAAAATTAGCACCCAGTTACATTCGAGCTTATGACAGATTGATAGGATATATTGAGGCTCGCGGGGGGGCGATAAAATCTCGAGAAGATGGGATACAAAGACTTTCAGAAATTTGGGGAGTCTCCGAGTCGGAAGTCGGGAGATTCTTTGATAGCCCCTATGTGATTAAGGTGCTTGGCCTTAAGGAAGTAGTTGTTGAAGAAAACAAGCAAGAAGTCATCGGTGATGAATGGTGGGAAGAGGGCTACGAGGTCAAATCAGAAATCAAATCATCATTCAATACTGAGACTGGAGATTTATGTGGCCATCCTGGATGTGATAAATCGGTAAGCGCATTCGATTTCAGATGCTACACATGTCGAAATCGGTTTTGTCCTGAGCATGCTGGATCAAGTATTGATTGTCAAAAATGTTCTAGTTAATCAGAGAAAAATATTTTTCTGATTAATCGAAGACTGTGGCACTAGGCCCTGTTCTTTGATGGCAGAAACCATTCGTTTACCGGATTTACTATGACCGTACATGACTGCTCCGGGACTCACTCGCTCATTCCAATAATGTTGGAAAATAAAAGCATCCTCTTTGTTTTTGCAAAGTGCTTTTGGAACTGAATGGAACATTGCAAGCTTATTCTTCTTGGAACGAACATATTTTGCTAGAACTTCGGGTAGCATTTTACTAAGCCAATTATCTGTGATTATTTTCACCTCCCTAGGAATAACGTACCTAGGATTATCTAGAGGGCCTAAAATTTCCTGCATTGCTACTGCAAAAATTGCGGATTCCTCTTCATTTGCTTCTTTCAGATATGCTCGCATCCAACCTCCACTTCTGGAACCCCCTCCAATTTCCGCACCTGAGTTAATCAATCCTAATTCCTTGAGCGACAAAGCAACGGCTTCACCAATTGAAATCACCAATGAATCGTTGTTTATCTCATTCAGAGCAATGCCATTAGCATAGAAGGTTTTTCCAACGCCTAAATTCATTTTGATTTCCACAGCCTCTTTGGGTTCAGCATTGAATGGTTGTCCAATATTCCAAAGACCCCTTGTTCTAGGCCTATTTTTTGCTCTCAGTAACATCTCTTCATTGAAGATGTTCATGGTTTCCGATACACCCTCAGGTTTGGCTTCAGTAAATGCAGCGTGAACGTGGCCGACCCCTTTCTCTATCGCCCCATCATCTCCAACCCCGTAGAGTTGTTTGTGCTTTCTTTGGAACCTAAGGTAGTCATCAAAGCCTTTCTCGTATTCATCTGCTAGGCATATAATGTCCCAATTATTTGCCACCTTCTCCGGCCAAAGTTTGTCTAGCCTGAATGACCTACCCCTCAATTGATTGATGCTCATACTCGTGGTTACTGTGGTTAAATCGATTAGAACATTGATTCTACTTGCGTCCCAACCTTCTCCCAGAAGACCTCTGGTACCTACAAGGCAATTCGTCACACCTTCTTGGAATAATTCTGTAATCATCATAGTGTAATATCTCGGGAGCCAATCTTTACCCTTACCTCGGATTTCAAAATATTCTCCTCGCTCAATATATTCGAATTTAATATCTAATCCCCTTTCATCTACCCACTGTTCAAATCGAGGGAATATTTTCTGTAAAAGATCATCATCGACCAGAACCGTGGTTCCCGTCATCAATACAGGATTCAGCCTATCAGTTGCCTCGGATTGCAGCACCGCTCTGTAAGCCGCAACTGCACCACCTGCTTCTTTGTCCAATACGTCCTCAACCAGCGTGGTGGCAGATGTTTTCTCGAAATCGGTGACAATAACCGCTCGGATATCGGGGCCAAGTGCTTGCATTTCAATTGTCAAAATTTCTCTAAGAGCATCATATTTCGCCGAGGCATATGCCATTACCCTACTGATTGGAGATGCACACATTCTAGCACCGGAGCCTGTGATTTGAACTCCAAGTAATCGTAATTTCTGCTTCGCTTCATCTGCTAATTCATGGTCCTTCTTATTGCTGGACCGCATTAACCCATTACGGATATACCTGTCAAGAATAGTAACCATGGAGCCCTGACTATTTCCCTGACGAACGAACTCTTGATCAGGAGGGGGAATGTCGGCCGGAAGACTCCTTCCATTTTGTACAAGAAAGCCTCGGGCCCTGTCTGCCAACCCGGGATCTCTCTTTCTGAATGAGGTCCAATCTGAGGCTTTTCCTGATGGTAAATCAAGTTCGGATAAAGTTCTGGCTAGCCAAACATCTAGCCCAGGAACTCTATCCTCAGAATCATCCGGACCCTGCCTCAAAGTTTTGATTAATTGTCTGAAGTCTGTGGTCGCATTTGCAATATATTTCAGTTCCTTCTCTGAAGGTCTTACGAAATATGCCAAGTCTTGGTATGGCGCTAAGTTTCCGTCACGAACTAATGCTGGAACCGGAACTTCATAGTCAACCTCTCCAAATAAATCGAGATACATGTTATCTTCCTTTGGAGCATCGTCTACCTCCGGCGGAGTTGCGGTTAGACCCAATACAATTGGTTCGTCTAAAAATTCAACAATTTCCAAAAGAACTCTGCCCCAATGTTCCAATAGATGATGGCATTCATCGAGTATAATCAACCCCACGCCAGCTTCCTTGAGCCTCATTAAATTGGCTTTGGCGGAGTCATGCAAGACCCAAAGAGCATTCCCATGTTCAGATAAATCATCTCGGACTTTTTTCCTAAAGTGGCTCAATCTATCTGCATAGTATTCTGGATTTTTGTCCGCCAAATCTTCGATCCAAGATATTGCACTTTCTCGATCTTCAGCCTCAATCCGATCTATATCTGGAGTCATTAATTTACTAATCCAAAGTTCCATCGCGGATTCATCTAAATCCTCCCCACCCCTCTTTGGCAGTGTAACAGATTGGTAAGTTAGAGAGGTCAGTATCCCAGGATTCTTTGGGTCGGTTCCAATCTCATCATCTCTACCGTCTAAATTGAACAATTCCTTTGCCCTCTCTACCCACTGAGCCTGTATAGCCGAATTTGGGCTCAGGACTAGAGTTGGCAATCTAACCAAATCAGACCAGACATACAATCCAAGAACTGTCTTTCCTGAACCAGGCGGAGCTACAATGAGTAACTCTTTCGAATCATTTTCTAATTCCTTACGGATTATTCCTGAGGACGCGACTTGGGATGGCCTGAGTTTACCCGAAAAACCAATTTTTCCAAAATCTGAGGCCATAAAATTCACTCTACTGTTATACCATGATCGAGAATGATTCCATCTAATGACGTGCCGTCATGAATTATGCAATTGTTTCCAATTAAGCAATTCCTTATGGAACAATTTTCACCAATTTTCACGCCCTCGAGAATAACGGAATTCTCCACAATTGTCCCATTTCCAACACGAGAATTTCGCCCCACAGAACTTGAGATTATTTTACCAGAATTTACGGCATTATTCCCAAACCATGTACTGTCCTTTGTCTCACCAGTGGAAAATCTTCCAGAATTAATGCATGCTTGGGTTGCCTCAACAAATGATTCAGGAGTTCCGGCATCTACGAACATGCCTTCGAATGGGAATCCGTTCAATACACCATTTTCTGCAATTTTCTCATACACATCTCTCTCCATGCTATGTCTGCCTTCTGGCATATAATCGAAAATCTCGGGCTCAAGAAGATAGGTTCCAGCATTGATTAAATTTGAAAACGCTTCTTCGATAGGAGGTTTTTCCTGGAACCTCATAATTTTGCCAGTTTCCCCGATATAATCTGCAACTCCAAATCTCGAAGGGTCTTCTACAGGCCAAAGTGAAATTGTACCTAAACCTCCGTTCTTCTTATGAAATTCTAACATATCCTTTACTTTCAAACTTGTAATTAAATCTCCATTAATCACACAAAAGGTACCATCTGAGAGATGAGGACGACAATTGGCAATTGCTCCCCCAGTGCCTAAGGGCTCGGTTTCCTCAACGATTACGACTTCGTATGGGAGGTCAATATTCGAAAAATAGTCTCTCATTTGATCAATACCATAACCTGCAGCAATTAGCACCTTATCGACTTCAGATTCGGGAAGTACGTTTAGCACGTGTTCAATCATTGATTGATCCAAAATCGGTAGAAGCGGCTTAGGGATAGAATTGGTCCAAGGCCTAAGTCGGGTACCAAATCCTCCCGCCAGAACCACTACGTCCATGGTTGTGCGGGCGCATTTACTACTTTCAGCACTTCGTGTCCCCGACGCCTCCCGCAAATTCACAAGGCGTATCGTTGAAAGACAGTTGTTGGGTCGCCGGAGCGTCGACATGAATATTCACGAGTATCAAGGGAAGGAATTGTTTCGTTCTGCAGGAGTAAAGGTACAGGAAGGAGTGCATTGTAAAACCGTAGAAGATGCACTTGCGGCTTACGACTCCCTTGGCTCAAAAGTTGTTGCTGTAAAGAGCCAAATCCATGCGGGTGGGCGAGGAAAAGGAAACCTGTATTGTCCAAATTCTGGAGACCTTCTAATGGAAGGTGGCGTCAAGATAGCATTCTCCCGAGATGAGGTTGAAACCTATTCAGAAAATATCCTCGGCCACATACTTGTAACGAAGCAAACAGGTCCAGCAGGAAAATTAGTCAGTAATATCTACGTCGAGGCAGGTTGCGAAATTGCGCATGAATACTATCTCGCATTATTGGTAGATAGAGAAGCAAAACAGGTACTAATCATGGCCTCGACTGAAGGTGGAATGGATATTGAAGAAGTTGCCGAAGAGACTCCTGAAGCTATTCACAAAATTTGGGTGAATCCATCAACTGGTTTACTAGATTCGCAAAAGGAAGACCTCGGTATTTCTCTCGATCTCTCTGGTGCAGCATTAGAGGACTTTGTTGGTATGATTGGAAGTCTTTACGATCTATTCGTATCGAACGATTGTTCAATGGTAGAAATCAATCCGTTGGTTCGAACAAAATCCGACGAAATAGTGGCTCTTGATGCAAAGGTTGGATTTGATGAAAATGCCTCATTTAGACACAAAGAATGGGAAGATTTGAGAGATTATTCAGAGGAAGAACCTACTGAAACTCGAGCCAACGAAGCCGGCCTCTCCTACGTCAAACTCGATGGAGACATTGGTTGCTTAGTCAATGGAGCAGGACTTGCCATGGCAACTATGGATGTAATCAAACTCTACGGGGGAGAACCGGCCAATTTCCTTGATATTGGCGGAGGTGCAGATGAAGCAAAGGTTCAGGAAGCCTTTGAGATAATCCTCGAAGACCCCAACGTCAAGGGAATATTAGTCAATATCTTTGGAGGCATCCAACGATGTGATATTGTTGCAAAAGCGGTACTTGCAGCCTCTGAAAAGATGGGATTACAAGTGCCACTGGTAATTCGTTTATCAGGAACTATGTTCGAAGAGGGACGAGCAATAATCGACGCCTCGGACCTTGATTGTACATCTGTGGAAACATTGGCTGAAGGTGCTGAAGCAATTGTTGGACTAATTGGAGGCGGTCAGTAATGGCGATTTGGGTTAAAGAAGATTCGAAATTACTAATCCAAGGAATTACCGGTTCACAAGGTAGGTTCCATGGTGAAAAGATGGTTGAATATGGCACCAATTTGGTCGGTGGTGTAACTCCTGGAAAGGGTGGCCAAAGTATAGAATTGGCAGGTAATGAATTCCCGGTTTTCAACACCATGATGGAAGCCATCAACCAAACTGATGCGGACGCTTCAGTCATCTATGTCCCGCCTCCATTTGCTGCTGCGGCAATCATGGAAGCGGCCGATGCCTTCCACCAAATCAAAGGAGAGGGAGTCATTGTATGTATTACCGAAGGAATACCAACTCTGGATATGGTAAAGGCAGTCGCTTACGTAAAGGAAAGAGAAGGAATCAGACTGATAGGACCAAACTGTCCTGGGATAATTACACCCGGAGATAATGGCGGTTGTAAAATCGGAATCATGCCAGGACATATCCACGCCAAGGGTAGGATTGGAGTAGTATCGAAATCAGGAACTTTGACCTATGAAGCAGTAGCACAGACCATGAGCATTGGAGAAGGACAGTCCACCTGCATTGGAATAGGTGGTGATCCAGTAAACGGAACCGGATTCATTGATTGTTTGTCGGCCTTCGAAGCCGACCCTCAAACCGTTGCAGTAGTAATGATTGGTGAAATTGGAGGCACTGCTGAGGAAGATGCTTCTGAATGGGCCGCCGCGAACATGAGTAAACCAATTGTAGGCTTCGTTGCTGGTTCTACCGCTCCACCCGGAAAAAGGATGGGGCATGCAGGCGCGATCATCTCTGGTGGAAAGGGTACAGCCGCCGAGAAATTCGCTGCATTTGAGGCCGCAGGCATTCATATTGCACGAGATCCTTCTGAAATTGGTGCTGTGTTGAAGGTGGCTTTGGAAGAATCCGGTCTTCTATGAAGACCGATAGTTTTGGCTAAGTATTCACGGTCAGACTTAATCCAAATAATGCGACGAGCCATTCGTGAGTTCGCAATCGCGAGTGGTTGTAATTGGTGGAGGAATAGCCGGTTGTTCCTCTGCACTCGCTCTTGCAGGAAGGGGCGTGAGTGTTACTCTGCTAGAGGCATCGCCAAGATTAGGTGGCCGTTATTGCAGTGTAGATATTGACGGAATAGAACGACAAATTGACGGGACTCAAAATGTATTTTTCAGAAATTTTGAACGCTTTTTGCAATTACTTGCAACATGTGAGGCGAGAGGATCGGTAAAGTTGCAAAACTCCACTTTGCTTGCATTTCTGGAAGTTGAGCAAAGAAGAATATCAAAAATTCAATCTGGAACCCTTCCTCCTCCGAATCATCTATCGGCGTCCTTTCTTAATGCTAATTTCCTGGGACTAGGTGATAAATTCTCAATGCAAAAGGCTGTCCAAGCTATGCAAAATACAGATGAAGAGCAAAGGCGGGAACTCGACGAATTAACTTTCCTCGAATGGCTAGAAAACAATGGACAGACTAAACGAGCAATCTCACGTTTTTGGAATCCAATAAGTAAATTGGCATTGAATGTAGATTGCTCTCAAGCTAGTGCAGCATCTGCAATATTCTTGTTCAAGAAGGTCCTTATCGGTAATGCCGATGCATTAGATGTTGGTTGCTTTACGAACGACTTCACGAATGCTGTATCCTCTAGTTTACGGAGGACACTAGCTGTTTCGGGAGTGGATGTAATTCTCTCATCGCCTGTTACTAGCCTCTTTCGTGAAGAAGGCTTAGTCACCGGAGTCAATACAAAAGATGGTTTTCTTGCTGCAGAGAGAGTGGTAATTTGCACTCCAATCTCGGACACTGCAAGGCTCCTTACCGGTTCTTCTGCTAGCATGAAATCTCATGAAGTTGCAGAAAGTCTCGCAAAATTAGGCAACACATCTCAAATTGGAATTCATGCATTCCATGAAGGCCCTATTTTACCAGAAGGAATCCCATTTGTCAGTTGTTGTGATGAACCGTTTATACAGATGTTATTCGATCGCTCTGGCGAACTTGATGATGGAAATAGAGGTGGTCTTCCCGGTCATTGGATTTGCAGCCCTGTTTCCCACGCAGACAAGTATCTAGAGTGGGATGATGAATTGATTAGAACGGAATACCAAAGAGTAATCGACACTGCATTCCCTGATTCTCCCGCTTTGATTGATTTTCATGTAGTTAAAATAAATCGAGCCGCCACCTCTATGAAGACTGGTTCTCAACGTCTTCGACCAAATCCGCTTGATGCTGGAGGGGGTGTGATTTTGGGTGGCGATTGGATCAATATCGATTGGCCCTCAAGTCTAGAGGCTTCGACGAGAGCTGGGCTAGTAGCGGCTGCAACATACCTAAGTGAACTTGGAGTGAGAGAATTTGCAGAATGGAATCATGAAGAAAAATGGCCAGATTGGCCAAATTCTGCTGAGAAAGAAGACGACGATTGGAGAATATGGCAATAAAGTAAGCAACGAAGCAATCAACAAATAAGCGATTCTGGGCGAGGTGGAAATAAGATGGCTGAGATTATTGATGAGCACATCGATGGATTGCTCAAGGCGACTTCTCGTTCGTTTCATTTGACCCTAGCAAGCCTACCCAATAGTGTCAGAGACCAGGTAGGACTACTGTACCTCCTCGCACGTTTAGCAGACACGATTGCAGATTCGAAAACTGAGGATGTTGAAGCCTTGATAGAAGCTCTCGATGGATATCAAAATCACTTGCTAAATGAAGAAAAAATAGACTTATCCAATATTGCCCTGCTACAAGAGGATGTAGATGAAAAAAGACTTCTTGAAAACCTAGAATCTGTAGTAAGTGCATATCGAAAAATGGACGTTAAAGATTCTCGATTAATGCAACGCTGTCTCGATGTGATTATCTCTGGACAACGACTTGATTTGGTTCGTTTTGGCGCCCTTGGATCGGAACTAACCTGCTTGGAAAACGATGCTCAATTGGATGATTATGCATACAGGGTTGCTGGAAGTGTTGGTGAATTTTGGACTGCGATCACCTTGCAAAATGAATTATCAGGAGATATCCAAGACACCCAAACTTTCGATACACTAGGTATTCGCTTTGGTAAGGCGCTACAAATGACGAATATTTTGAGAGATATTCCTGCTGATTTAGCCTTAGGACGATGTTATATTCCAAGTGATAGATTGCTTGAAATTGGACTTAATCATCAAGATTTAAACAACCCTGATTCAATCGATAAATTCAGACCTCTATACGATTCCTATCTTGACTTAACCTGTGATCATTATGATTCGGCAATAAATTACATTCGAATGATTCCAAGAAAGTATCGTAGCCTTCGCATGGCTTGTTTGCTTCCCGTTGTTATCGGCTTAGAGACCATCGCACTACTTCGAAATGGCAACGTACTAGATGCGGCTGATAGAATTAAGGTAAAAAGAGCCAAAATCCGTAAAATTGCAATCGCTTGTGTAATTTCTACAAGGTCCAAGGCAATAGAGAATAGAATCCTTAGCAAGGCTTCCAATCGAGCGAAAAACGAGGTTTGAACCCTTCAAAGGCCGCTGAAGCGGCCTGCACGCGCGCGAGGGTGAGGTTCAAGAGCGAATGATGAGGGCTCGCGTTCGGCGCTACCATGTCTCAAGGCACGAGCAACGATTCCGTAGGCGATCTACGGTACGATGCTGAGCGTAGCATTTCACTTGTCGAGGCTGATGTAGAAAACTCAGGGATTGAGGATGTAAGATCAACAGTAAGCATAACCCGAGAAGCGGCTCGTGCAATTTCGATTACAGCGCTGGAAACAATCCGAGAAGGTGCTCGATTCATGGGTGTCGTTGGAGCCCGAGGAGAATTGCTGAATCCATTCGGGCACATTGATGCTGCCATATGGTCCGAATCAGACGTTCCACAATACATGATTGAAACTGCTTACGAGTATTGTGAAGAGTTAACGCGTATAGAGGCAGGTAACTTCTATCACTCGTTTAAGTATCTTCCAAATGAGGCACGGCAAGCCATCTGCGCATACTACGCATTCTGTCGAAGGGCAGACGATATCGCAGATGGAGACTATGTCGATTCATTCCCTGGAGGTTCTTCCGACAACCCAGAATCAGTGGAATATAGGGCACATATTGAGAGATTATCGGGAAATAGCCCAGTAGTTGCCAGAGACCACTACGATGACAGAATGTCACAATTATTCTACTACAGAAAGAAATTATCCAGTGCTTACGGTCAGGTCACCTCTACGGATCCAATTTTTATTGCACTGAAAGATACCATTCGCCGTTACAATATTCCTCGCCAATTACTCGACGATATGATTAGTGGAATGGAAGACGACTTCCATCGCAATCGCTACGAGACTTTCGAGGATCTCTATTCGTATTGTTACCGAGTAGCATCTACAGTAGGTTTGGTTTGTATCGAAATTTACGGATATTCAGAATTGGAAGCCCGAGAATTTTCTGAAGCATGGGGGATTTTCATGCAATTGACAAATATCATCCGAGATGTTGCAGAGGATGCAGAGCGAGACCGAATTTACCTCCCCATGGAGGATTTGCGGAGATATGGAATTAGCGAGGACGATGTAAAGAGCGGGGCCGAATTACTAAATCACCCAGGTTGGAAACCGTTCGTTGAAGAATACATAGAAAAAGCCGAAAGTTATCGAGATAAGGCATTCAAACTGCTTCCATTATTGGATAGACAATCTCGATATTCGCCGGCAGCAATGATGGCATTTTACGAATCCATCCTAAAGAAAATAGGCAAGAAGGATGGTGACGTATTTACAGAGCGTGTACAATTATCAAAAGCGGAAAAAATCTCTCTAGCCGCATATGTATACGCGAGATATCGCTTCCTTGCCCTCTGAGCAAGAAGCGGCTTTGAAAGGCTAAGACAAAAGGGAAGATTATCGAGGATAGCAGTTCGGAGGGATATTAATGAGGGTGGCAATACTTCTTGAGGAGCGTTGTAAACCTAACAGCAACGCATTTGCATATTTGAAGAAATATTCCGAAATGTGTGATAGAGATTGCATTCAAGTAAATGGGAATAAATGTAGAATTCTTGAAACTGCTTGCCCTGTGTGTTTCACCAGAGCAAAACACTGTCCCGATGATGCAGTGAAAATCATCAATTTACCAGAAGAATTAGACACCGATCTAACACATAGTTATGGGGAAAATTCATTCAAATTATTTCGGCTACCTTCTCCTAAACAGGAGCAAATTGTTGGTATTCTAGGACCTAACGGGATTGGGAAATCAACTGCAGTAAATTTGCTATCGGGTTCATTTACGCCTAATCTTGGGGATTGGAGAAATCCAAGCCCACAATGGGAAGATGTAATCACAACCTTTCCCAGAGGCGAGTTAAGAGATTATCTCGGACTTGTTGCAGAGGAAGAAGTAAGAATTGCCGTAAAACCACAGTACATCGATAAGCTTCCCAAAATCTTTCAAGGAAAGGTACTAGATTTACTCGAAAGAGTTGACGAGAGAAATGAGGTGCCTCATTTTAGTACGATAATGGGAATTGACCATATTTTGGAAAGGAATCTTGATGCCCTGTCTGGTGGTGAATTACAACGTGTTGCAATTTGTGCAACGCTTCTGAAAGAAGCCGACGTGTACTTTTTCGATGAGCCCTCTTCTTACCTGGATATTTATGAAAGAATGAGGATGGTAGGAGTTATCAGAGAATTAGCAGAGAAGGGGAACAGAGTTCTGGTCGTGGAACACGATTTGGCAATTCTTGATGTTCTGTGTGATTTAATTCACGTAATATACGGTGATCGATCCGCTTATGGGATTTTCACACCTCCTAGAACTACTAGGACTGCAATAAACGCATATTTAGACGGTTATCTTCCCGAAGAAAACATTCGTATTCGAGATAAGCCAATCAAATTCCTCAGAGGACGCGATAGAGGAATGGATGTTGGGACTCCAATATTGCAATGGGGAGATATGCAAAAAAAATTAGGCGATTTCGAACTAAAAACTGGAAATGGAGAAGTTCGTAGCGCCGAAGTTGTTGGCGTTGTCGGGCCTAATGCGACTGGGAAGACTACGATGGTCAAGATGATTGCCGGGGAGCTAGAACCAGATCAAGGATGGTGCACAATGGAAGCTACCATATCTTACAAACCACAGCACGTTAATACCGATTTTGATGGTAGCGTTCAAGACTGGCTTGATACAGAACTTGGAGCGAAATGGCGTAGCGGTGAATTTCACACTCAAGTTGTAAGGCCGTTACAAGTCGACCAATTGTTACAACTACGCGCCAAGAAGTTGTCTGGGGGCGAGTTACAGGCTGTTAGCATTGTAATTTGCCTTGGAAAAGAAGCCGACTTATACCTCCTAGACGAGCCGAGTGCTCACTTAGACGCAAATGCAAGAATGGAGGCTGCAAAAGCAATCAGAAGGACTATGGAAAGCAATGAAAAAGCTGCGATGGTAATAGACCATGACATTTACTTCATTGATATTGTCTCAGATTCATTATTAGTTTTCAATGGATTAGGTGGCTCATATGGTAATGCAGAAGGGCCTATGTCTGCTAGGAAGGGAATGAATAAATTCCTAAAAGATGTTGAAGTTACTTTTCGTAGAGACCACGAATCACATAGACCTAGAATAAACAAGCCAGGTAGTCGCAAAGATCGTGAACAAAAGGCTAGCGGAGAATATTTCTATCTTGAATAGTGTTTGAAGGAACCTTCTGGACCATTGGATTCTTGAATGGTCGACAAAACCGCCAGACCATGTCTGATGATGAGTCGGAAGATGTCGGAGAGAAAGAAGAACTCGAAGATGACATGGCTATGCTTGAGGCAAAGGTCGCTGAACTTGAGAAGGAATTACAGTACTCTCAAGCTGAGACTGCTAACGCTAGGCAAAGAGGGCTGAGGGATAGAGCCGAAGCAATACGATTCGGAGCCGCCGGATTGGCCTCTCGAATTATACCGGCAATCGATTCCTTGGAGAAAGCAATAGCAAATGGAAATAGTGACAATGAGGCAATCGCAGATGGTGTAAAGATGACTCTTGATTCTCTGAAGAGAGCCCTTGAATCCGAAGGCGTCACTATTCTAGAGACAACTGGTAAGGTATTCGACCCAACACAAATGGAAGCAATTGCTACTGTTCCAGTACAAGATGGTC
>CEVE01036691.1_pt1 | contig 16626 bp, 7 predicted proteins | sample 356431 | NCBI WGS metagenome assembly CEVE01 (sample SAMEA2622764, study PRJEB7988) | marine metagenome | isolation source: saline water (ENVO:00002010), including
TTTTCCTGTTGGAGAATATTTTCCAAACAATATATCCGCAATACCAGCACCCTCAGTACCAGGAAGCCAGGCGGCAATAAAGGCATCACTATCATCTAATTCATCATTAATTATAAGAGGTCTTCCAGAAATAAGAATAGTTACAACGGGTATGTTGGCTTTTTTTAGATTTTCTAGTACAACTTTATTTTCTTCTGAAAGCTGTAACTTATTATCATCCCCGTGCCACTCAGCATAAGGTTTTTCAGAAAGAACTAATATTGCGATATCTGCTTTTTCAGCTCCAGTTCCATCACTACTATAAGAAACTTGAATATTTTTATCTTGATTAAAAATATGTTGAGTAATTCCTTGAAAAATTGTTGTACCTTTTGTTATTGTTCCTTCTCTTCCTTGCCATTCTATTGACCATCCTCCACATTGAATTCCAATATCATCAGCACCTTTTCCAGCAACATGAATATGATTATAAGAATTTGATAAAGGAAGAATACTATTATCGTTTTTTAACATAACAAGGGATTTACGCACAGCTTCACGACCTAACAATCTATGCTCTTCGGACCCAACCATATCAATTAGTGAGTTATTAGCCTTAGGATAATCGAATAACTGTAATTCAAATTTAACTTTTAAAATCCTACTAACAGCATCATTTATTCGATTCATTGATATAGAACCCTCTTCAACAGACTCCTTCAATAGCTTAATAAAATCAAGATAAGACTGTCCACCCCAAATGACATCACCTGGAACCATAACCATATCAATTCCTGCATTTATTGATGTAATTATATCCTGCTTATAATCTCCTTCCAATTCATCAATACCTCGCCAATCAGAAACAACAAAACCTTTAAAATTCATTTTATCTTTTAGAAGGTCATTGAATAAAAAGCTACTTCCATGGCACTTATCTCCATTTATACTATTGTAAGAAGCCATAATTGTTTTTACATCTGCCTCAATTGCTCTTTCATAAGGAGGTAAAAGGAAATTATTAAGAACATCAGCATTAACTAAGGTATTACCTCTGTCAATTTTTTCATCTCTTCCAGTTCCCCAAACAGTACCGCCATCTCCAAGAAAATGTTTTGCACAAGCTGCTACAGTTGGCTTTTTATTATCAATAAATTTTTGATAACCTTTTATGGAGCTATAACCTAATTCTGCAACTAATTCAGAAGACTCAGAGAACCCTTCATAGTGCCTCCCCCATCTCTCATCTAGAGGTATAGCTATACATGGACTAAAAGTCCAATTGATTCCTGTTGCTGCAACTTCAACAGAGGTAGCATATGAAACTCTTTCAACAAGATCAGAGTCCATTGAACAACCTAATCCAATGTTATGGGGAAAAATTGTTGCACCATAAACATTATTATGTCCGTGCACAGCATCTATACCATATATCAAAGGAATACCTAAACGACTATTTAGAGCATAATCTTGATAAGCATTATACATACTTAGCCAAGATTTCGGACTATTATCTAGTTCAATGTCCATATCTTTTGAAATTGTTGATAAATTAGGAACACCTCCTCCTCCACTCAACAATGAACCTATATGCAAATCTTTAATGTCTGATGGTTCAATAAACCTCATTTCAACTTGTGTCATTTGGCCTACTTTTTCATCAAGAGTCATAATTGATAGTATAGAATCAACTTTGTGATCAATATTTGAAAAAATAACGCAAAACAAAATAGCTAATAATTGTATTTTCTTCATTTTTTTCCCTATGTTGGTTTTTTTATGCCATAATTTAAATCATTTTTTGTAGTCAATTTAGGGAATAATGGAACAAGTAGTTGATATGGCTGATTAACATTTATGACAACCATATCAATACTACTTAATTTTATATCATTAAACATATCTACATCGACTACTATTTGATCAGAATATTTTTTAAATAATAGATTACTTTTTGGAGTTAAAATATTTTTAATCAAATCATATTCATTTTTAATTTCTTCAATTTCAGATTTATTTGCAACTAATTGATTTTTCATGTCGTGAGCTAACATGTAGTCAGTCCATATCTCAACTTCATTAAGTACTGCTGCGTGATTATCAAATCCATATGCGTAGGCTTTATTTGTCAAATAAAAATCACGAACCAAATCAACTAGGGCTAACTTAAACTGTATAAAGAAATCCTTCTTATTTGAGTATGAATCTCTAAAAACAAGTGGGCGCGTATTATTGATATCAATTAGTTCTCTTATTTTCCAATCTTTTTGATCAATATTAAATAAAACTTGTTCGAAATCAACTTGAGTAGCTAATTCATCATTATAATAATAGTTTGCAAGATTTTTAAAAGCATCATCTCTAAATTCTATTTGTTTACCAGACATTAAATTTGCCACAAACTCATTTCTTATTTTAGATGACTCAAACTCAACATAGAAATCTTCAATTTTTTTATATGCTTCCAACTCAGCCAATTGATTTAAATTGACATTTGTTTTTTTGTTTAAAACCTTAATAAAAATAGCTTTGTTATCTTTAAGCACTAGAGGACCAATCAAATCACCTCTTTGTATAATATTATTTCCATAATAAAAATAATTAAATACCTCATTGTTATTACAATCAAAGAACGAAATTTGCTTTGTATTTGGAGATATGTTAAGCTTTTTTGATATGTCAGAAAAGGAGTCTAGAGAACTAATTTCGCCAATTTGAGCGTGACTGATGGTTATAAATTTTATATCATATTTAAATCGAGAATTCAAATATAATTTCTTCAGTTTATCATCATTAATTGAAATATTACTATTCACATGTTCTTCAAGCATGACTTGTCTCATAGCCTGCTCTTTAATTCCATTAATGGAATTCATGTGATGCCTATCTTTTATTTCAAAGTCAGAGTTTTCAATAGCATAAAGCTTCTCTGCAATTAATGAATTTAAAATTATTTTTTTATCTACATTATTATCAGAATTGCAATAGGTAGGTCTGATTGTGTACTCTGCTCGTCTTAAAAAATCGTTTTTAGTAATCACTTTGTTATTAATCAAAACCAATGTATCAATAGATGGATATATAAATTGAAAAAAGAAATAAACAATTATATATTTCATAAATAAAATCCCACAGTAAACATATTAGTGTTAGACATAGTCCAAAAAGATCTATAACAATAATCAATTGAAATATAAGGATTATTATCTTTCCATAAATTTACACCAAATCCAATAGTTGGTCCATACTCTCGGTTGTATTGACTGTCAGGATTTGACATAAACAAGCCCTTAAATCCGGAATTAATGTAAAAACTCGCTCTGCCTGGTATTGTATACATGTATTCAATACCCAAATTCACTGATTCACTATTATTATTAGGGTGAAGTCCATCTATAGCAAGTGTTAATTTTTGATGCAATGTATTGACAGGGCTCAAAGAGCATCCTATTCTAAAAGTTAGAGGAAGCTCGTCACCTTCTGTGTGAATTTCCGTAAGTAAATTTGCCCAATTCCCATTATCCTCTGAAATATCATTTGAAATTAATAGCCCCAAACCTTCATCATATTTTAGTTTGGTCCCATAATTTGATATAGACATCCCAATTCTTAATCCATCTTTTTTATTGTATTTGCTGAAAAAATCAGTCTCAATCATTACACCTAAATCGATTGCCATAGCACTACCAGATATTTGGCCCACATCTAAGTTTGACGCTATATATTTAACAGATGAACCAAATGAAAACCAATCCACAAACTTTCTAGCATAGGATAAAGATAATGAATATTCATTTGGTGAAAAAAGAACTCCAGTACCATCTTGAAAATCCAGTGTTGTCTGTTCTATCTCGCCCCAATTCATCATAAAAAGAGCAGCTCCAATATAACTACTATTTCCAAGAGGTGTCGTGATACCAGTAAAAATAATATTACTATCATCCCAGTATGGCTGATACATAAATAGTGCTTCAGTTTTTTCTATACCAGTTAAACCTGAAGGGTTCCAAAAAATTGATGAGGGACCACTACATAAACTAACATAAGCACCACCCATCCCAGTAGCTCTACTACCGACATCTATTTCTAAAAAATTAGCAGTTGTAGTACCATTTCCATTATTAGAAATAAGTATTGATAATAGTGAGAAATATAATATTTTCTTAAAATAAATCATTTTACAATAGCAAACTTCCCAACTTTTTCTTTACCCGTAATATTTGATTCTACATGGTAAAAATACATACCTGCTGCAACCTCCATTCCTTCATTCGTTAGTAAATCCCAGTAAGCGACTCCATTATCAATACTATTATTAACTATAATTTGATCAACTAAAACACCACTGCTTGTAAGAATTTTAATGACACATTGAGCTGGTAAATGAGTAAACATAATTTTTCTTCTTTGATTGAAATTTGAACTGTAGATAGATTCTTCAAGAAGATTTGTTCCAATGTACGGATTTGGGACTACCTTAATCTTATCCATATCAAGGTTGTGATTTGAAAAATCTACTTCATGGGGTGCGCGCGTAACAATTCTCAATGTATCAGTAGCCCAGAAAGGTCTTTCAAAGTTAATTTCATATATATCTCCTGGATTAGGCATTTGAGAGTTTTGTAGGCCGCTAAACTCAATTATGAAATTAGTATTGGTCCAAATATTTTCAATAACTTGGCCATTAAACTCTACATCACCTTTAGTACCAACAAATATTCTATCTTCATTATCACGAACATCATTTCCATTAATGTCATGGACTATCATAGAAAGAGTATCCTGGATAGTTTCGCTGTAAACAAAAAAGTTGAAATTTTCATTTAATAACAGCTCATTCGAAGGAATAATTTGGTAATTTTCATCGTACACATTTAGCCCAAACTGCATATTATTTGTATATATATTTGAATTTTCAAAGTGTATATCTGCATCTAGCGGACTAAGAAGAGTTTGTCTATGCATGATATCTGGATAGGGCATCACAAAAATTTGTGAATTAAAATCTGCAACTGTTTTCCAGCCCTGATTAATTATTTTAGGGTATTCAACATTTTGATTTATTGTAAGTTGCAGACCATCAAAAACGCCCGTCACTACAGGCTCAGAAATATTAAGAGTTGAATAGATAATATCATCATATCCATCACCATTAAAATCAGCCCCAGACTCAACTATATTCTGATTCTCATATTTAGGATTATTATATTCATTTAGCCCTGCTGACTCAGAATAAATAAGATTTAAATCTCCTTCAATTTCTTTAAAAACTTTTATACCTGTAGCTGTAACTATTTCAGGAAAACCATCATTATATTGAAAATTAGTTAAGGTATCATTAATGAAAGTTACATGATAAGTCGAATTATCTTCAATTTGACCAGGGGCATATATTTCAACATCAATAGTACCCGTACCAAAATTAGTATCATCATATAATTCAATACTCGGGTCTACGTAACCAGCCGATGGAGCAGAAGGAGTCACCTGCACAACATTCTGACCAGTTGATATGACATACTCGTTCTCATCTAACTCTATGATTACATTATTTTCTGATGGAGGAATTCCTGATATCAAATCCTCATTTGCCTCTAGACCATAATCGTATGCTACGAGAGCATAATAGTACGTTCTGCCATTAACTACATCTGTATCTATAAATTGATGTTGAATACCAGAATCATCTCCAACATAATAAGAAGTTCCAAATATAGGAGCCCAATCTGCAAAGCCTGTTATTCCATCAATTTTATCGCACTGAAAAATAGGAGAATTAAACATTGGATTTCCATAGCCATCTGTTATAATTTGAGGATCTTTTAAATACTTATCAGTAGACTTATAAAGTTTATAACCTTCAAAATCATACTGAAGCTCGTCTGGAAGAAAAGGGTCTCTAGAATTCTCTGAATTTGAATCCCAAGTTAAAATAACTTTACCATCTTTAGCGTCTGCATTTAAAATAGGCGGAATTGGAGGTTGGGCAAATCTGTAGTCAGTTTCATAAATCAATTGTACAGTTTTTTTGAGTTCAAACAATGCCGGAGCATTTGGCTGCAGGCCTCCTGGACTCCCAGTCAAATAATCAAATGAGTGCAATTCAGCCATTGAGATTCGTTCTGTTTGGCCTTTTGAAAGTTTAAAAGTACCTGAAGCAAAAAGCTCAATCAAATTATCTGGAGTATCAGCGTATTGCATTAAAGTATCGCTTGTCATCATACTAAACATTACATCATCATTGTAAAACCATTTAGATGAATTGTCTACTTGCTCAGAGTGCGAATCAACGGGAAATAATTGAAAAGTTGTTAAACCAATCATATCAGACTCTGAAACATCAGTCTCCCCAAAATTAGGTTCACACCCTATTCCAACCTCACAATCTGGTTGCTGGTTACATTCTGTTCCATCAGAATCTGGGCCTGTATAATTAATATCTGATGGGCCTATACCATCAAGTCCAACATCATCATTAACGATACAAGTTCCATCATCACTTATTACACTTGAAATCCAATCTTGATCTTCATCCCCAGACCAATGATCTTTCAAATCTTCATCACTATATCCATAAAAACTTTTAAATGCTTCTAAATCATTAATTCCACATGTACCACATATGATACTACCCTTATCATTATCTCTTTTTTCATCAATTATACCATCATTATCATTATCAACTAGGTCATCTGATATTCCTGGACTTTCAAGATATGCAAAACCCATTATACCAGGCTCAATACCCCCTTCTCCTATTCCATTATGGTCCCAGGAATATGATAAATCTAAACTAGTATCAAAATATCCAACTTCATCATCTAAACCACTTTCACCACCAATAGCATTATCAACCCAATATCCAAAAGCTACTTCATTTATATCATAGTCAGATATGTTTGCAATATTATACTCCCAAAAAAGCGCATCTCTAACTAGAGGGTTATTCCACTGAAATCCTCTTGCCTCTACTCTAAGTCCTAACCCACCCCATGGTAAGCCAGCTTGAACACTTGCATCTTGTTCTATAAACTTACCAGGCCTTGGGTAATATCTGAAATCTGGCCCCTGTAAATTCTCTTGATCTTGAGCATCATTAATAACAAAATAGGTTTCCAAATCTGCGTAAGTAACTCCCTTGCCAAACCTACCATCCCAATATCCTTCCCATTGCAAATCATTACCTTGCGATGGCCATCCTGATGTAGGCCATGTATTAGGATCATCACTCATTGCAGGATAATCTTGATATGGATTAAAATATCCAAAAACTGGATAAAAACCCCAATCAAGTGTACCAAGAGTATTTTGATCCATTTCTTCTCGATATTGAGTTTGCAAAAAATATACCTCATGCTTTTTTATATCTTGATTTAATATATCAGTCCAACTATCGACAACAATAGTGTCAGTTGTTTCGGGATTTTCATCATCTAAAATATATACTTTGGCACCTATTAGAAGACCAATACCATCAACCATCCTAGTTCCAGTTCCATCATTTGGCCATATTGAGACATTATCTAGCCCACCCTCTGCCCAATCAGATAGCTCTGAGGTATTTTTAAAATATAATAGAACCTTATTTCCATCCATCCATGATTCTTTTATTGCTGAGGGGTCTCCAGCGTTATCATCAGGTCCCTGATAATCATTTTGGCCAAACGACAAGCATAATATAGTTACCAAAATATATTTAAATTCTTTCATCATAGTATTATTTCAAATCCTATTTTAATACTTCTTGGAGCTGAATACATTGAGGGGTTCTGGTAAGTTTCATCTATAGTTGAAAAATTACTTCTGTAGCCATCAATTTGACTTGATGATAAAACATCTGTGTATGCTTGACCTGTTTTACTATTAACCCACATCTCATTTAGACGATCTGTAAGATTATAAATTGAAAAGGTTATCCTGGATTTATAACCACCAATATTAAACTTATAATATCCAGTCACATCAATATTATAATTAAATGGCTTATAATCGTTATTTGGCAGTAGGTTAATTTGAGCTAACTGAGATTCACTTAATGGTTCGAAAGTATATGGAGTGCCCGAATTGAAATACGTTGTAGATGAAATTCCAAAATTATTTTCATCATAGGCAACTGTAACATTGAAAGTGTGCCTCTGATCCCAACTCATTGGAATTAATTTGTTTACAGGATCAAGACTCTGTCCCTCCCTACTAAAAGCTTGCGTTGGTGAATCTGCAATACCTCTAGTGTATTGAAGCGTATAATTAACATAAGTCTTTAGATTTCCATAATTACCATCAAGCTTAAACTCAATTCCTCTGACATTTCCATAATCTTTGTTATCATACAATCCATATTTAACCTGATTATATGTCGTCCAAGTAGTTGTCCCAAGCAAATTATATATATCTCTGTAGTATAAATTAATCTCAAATCCCATATATTCGTTTAGTTTTTGCCAAAGACCAAGTTCATATGTAATTGTTTTCTCTGCCTCAAGATTTGGATTACCCAAAATAGTTTGGAAATTTGTTGTTGGAATTAACCAGTTTGAATTAGCATACATTGCATACATTGGAGGGATTTGAAAAAAATGCCCATAACTAAAATGAAGAACTGCTTCATCAGCTATTTGATAAGCTAAGCCAAATCTAGGACTTAGACTAGTTTGAACATTGGCTTTAAGAATCTCTGATGAATTCACATTACTAATTAAATTTAATGGATTTCTATAATCTGATGGATAAAATGTATTTGGATCAAAATAATCATATCTTAACCCTAGATTAATAACCATCTCATCAAACTCCATTTTATCCTGAATATAAAAAGAGCCCTCAAATGGTTCAACGGTATATATATCTGAATATGTCGAAAGTTCATCCGTAATTATATATGGAGAATAATTTGTTGAATCAGGATGAGGTCTAATCTGTAAACTGCTATTCTCTATTTTGTGACTGGTGTATTCGAAACCAAATTTCACAGTATGACTGGCATTAACTTGCCAGTTAAAATCAGTTTTAAAATTAATATCCATCATATCTCTGGTAGTATGCCCTTTTGATTGACCACCAGTAAAGAAACCTGGGACAGCAGTATGTAATTGATCACCAACGTATCGCTGGTCAAGAGGGTTCTCATATACATAGTTACCATAGGCATTGTTAATAATGGATAGTTTAGATTCTAAAAATGCTGCATTATTAAACATGATATTTGATTGGATAGCATAAAAATTAGATTTTCTAGATTCAAAGCTCATTCCGTATGGATTATATTTATATGCATGATTATAAGAGTGCCACTCATCGTTATTTTCTGACATTAAAAGAGACATTTTCAAATTAGATATTGGCTTATAAGTCAGCTTTAAAAATAAAGACTTATTCAAACTATAATTCATCGGAACTATTGCATCATTTTTGCTTCGAATCTCATATATTGAAGAACTAAATGAGCTTGAGATTAGTGGATTAATATATCCATAATTTTGCTCATAATAACTTGGAATATTTAATTGGCATTCATCAATATGGATTCTTTCGATTGATTCTTGATTAATTATCAAAATACCCTGTAACGCTTGGGTGCAATAATTTTCATCAAGCGTGTAGATTAATGTCTCACCTGTATTTACATCAACACATGAAGATAGTTCAAGAGTACAGATACCATAATTACTACACTCTCCTGATTCTCTAATAATATTCCCACTTTCATTTACCACTGGCACACCAGATTGATCACTGCAATATGTTTCTTGAACATGTTCACCTGAGTGTTCCGAATACCAATCCAAGGGGTTGTCTTGATAAAAACTACTAGAATCTGTCACATTAAAGTAATGATAACCATTTAGATGATTAAGATTATCTTGAAAACGATAATTTGCAAAAAATGTAAGTAAATCTTTAAAAATAGGTCCGCTAAGTTGCATCCTATAATCTTGATTTAAATTTAAATCAAATTCGCTTATTCCAGCGAAAATGTCATCGTTTTGAGTTAAGTAGTTTGATTGATTAATAGAAACCTTACCTTCAAATATATTTTTTCCATCTTTTGTCACTTGATTTACAACCCCACTCATAGCTTTTCCATACTCTGCATTAAATGTACCGGTTATAATTTCAAGATCATTAAGTGTTTCAGGCTCAATTTCAACTGCTGAGCTAGTGCCCCCAAAACCTTCATCTACTCTCATACCATCGATTAAATAAGTAACTTCAGTATTTCTTCCACCTCTAAAATGTCCATCAACTACCCCTGATTGCATATTAATAATACCAGCGACATTTTCAACTGGTAAAATTTCAATTTGATCAGAAGATATATTTTTAACTGTACTTGTTTGATCTTTTTTTATTGATACTTGATCTGCAGTAACATAAACTGTTGTACCCTCAATAGCGGATTCATTTAGCTCAATTTTAAGCGGAGTAGTTCTATTAACTGAAACTCTTAAGTCTTCAATTATTTTATTTTCATATCCAATAACTGAACATTCGACCGTATATGAACCTGGTGAAAGATTGATAATGTAAAAAATTCCATCTTCATCGGATGCGGTTCCTAAAGAAGTCCCTTTAACCACAATATTTGCACCAATGATTGGATCATTGGATTCAGCATCAATCACATACCCTGAAATTTTACCCGTAGTTTGAGATAACGCTAATCCTAGAAAAACTAAAATAAAAAAATGTTTCATTCAGATAAAATACTATTAACCATTCCAACAATGTCTAGTACATCCACATATAAATCACTATTGTAGTCTGCATATGAATACTCAATATTATCTAAAGTATTCTCTCCTACAATATGATTAACTATAGATACAATATCTAAAACATCTAAAGACCCATCTTGATTAACATCACCCATTAACATTTCTTCACATATACAACTATCAAAGCAAAAAGTATCCATTACAAGTACTGGTTCATCAACAACTAATAGACGGTCATTAAAAGCTCCATACCCACAATCTTCCAATAAAGCTTCTTCTTCCCATCCATCTGAATCCCAATCTTCATAATATCCATTTCTAAATTTGAATGTATATTCGCCGTAAGGTAAGGAGATTGTCGCTCCCCAAATATCATTACCATTATTAATCAAAGGAATCCCAGATGGTCCTTGCATTGCCCCAGGTCCTGAAGCATAAACTCCTGTGGGTGCAGTTTCAACTCCATTCATATCAACAGAAATTGTAACATCTGAATAACTTAAATCCCCACATTCCTCAGAGCATCCACCAAAACAAACAGGGCTAAGTATTGTGTCTTGATTTGGAACCGTGAACATTCTATTTAAATCATCTCCAAATCCACAATCTTCTGGCACTGACTCAATACCAAAACTTCCGCAGTTGGCAAATTTATATTCAATTTGAGCTCCTGACTCTAGAATTATATCGGTACTCCATACGCCATCCAAATTATCATCTGTTAGTTCATCAACCCACCAATCAAAGTAGTTAAATGTACCACCAATATGAACTCCACAAGCACCATCACCGCCTCCAGTTTCTTCGTTAGACATATCGACTTGAAAAGTAACAGTAACATTACCTTCCGAATTACAACTATTAAAATACGGAGCTTCCAAAACTATATCTTCATAGGGAACAGTCAAAAACCTACTACCATTTGAAGAACAGTTGTCAATATTATCTTCTAAAAATGCATCCGCCCCTTCGCAGTTGGCAAATTTATACTCAATATAGGTTCCTGATAAAATACTTACAGTAGTATTCCAAATTCCATCATTATTAGAATCTTCCAGATTAATAGGAAACAAATCTATATCCCAGGGGAAAGGAGATTGAAAGGAACCAATTAAAAACATATCGCACATTTCATCAAAGTTTAAATCATTATTATTCGTATCAATCTGAAAAGTTACATTTACCAACTCTGGAGTGGCGCATTCTTGTTCACATGTACCAAAACAAACAGGATCTAAAACAGTATCTTGGCTAACCGCTTCTAAAACTCTATTTGTATAAATGCCAACAGTATTTGTACACTCTGATCCTGGCTCTAATTCTTCTAGCGTCCAACCACAATTTCCAAATTTATATTCATAGTCTACTCCAGAATTTAACAAAATAGTTGTACTCCATATATTATCTTGTCCTTCTTCAAGAGTATATGTCCATTGCCATCCATTCCATCCCCCACCAATACTTGGAGCACACGCAGGATTAATACTTTCATTACTCATATCTACTTGAAAAGTAACACTAACCTCTTCAGGTCCCTCAATTACAGTATTCTCTACTTTTAACTCATCCAGTAATATTACTCCATTAACAGAGTCTCCAGAGGACCCAGTTGGATTATTAACAAAAAATTCTAAGGCAAATCCTTTAATTGCATCTAAATCAAGATTACCATCACCTGCAATCCCATTCCATAGAGTGTTGTTGAAGCCAAAAGTATATGGCAAAGCTTGGTCTGGAACGTTTGTTCCGGTCAACGGAATCTCAACCTTGTTCCAACCTGGTTCAACATCTAACATATCAAAGTGAAAAGAATAAAAGTATTCCACTTGAGATTCGCTATAAACATTGTTATCTGGGGATGTGCTAATATCAAACAGCACAAAACGCAAATCCATCCTATCCATCTGTGATGCGGGGGCTTCATTGTAAAACCAAAATGAAATTGTGTTAAATTCTGAAAAATCATAAACTGAGTCAGGATCAGGATGAAAATGAGACAACTTAGTAAAACCACCCCAGCCCTCAGAATTATGCGCACTATACTCTATTTCTATAGCACCCTCTCCATCATGACTTATACTTGCAGGTCCATAATTCGCATATCCAATACTAGAGTCTCCAGTTAAATCAAGTTGAAAGTATTCGCTATCAAAATCTGTCTCTAAGTCAAAAGAATTAATCATTAAATCTTGTGACAGTAATGGAATTATAAATATTAGTGATAAAAACTTTTTCATATTTACCTTTTGTTTAAAGATAATCAATCAGAAACTGAACTCTTCTAATGAATATCAAATTATATAAAAAATATAGACTTATAATTTACATATAGTTTAACAAAAAGTATAACTTGAATTTAAAAAAATGATAAATTATCGTTAGTATGAAAGTCATGTTGACAATATTTATCTTTTTTATGCAAATTTCATTCTCTATTGAATGTTATGGAGCAGAATATCGAACTATTGAAGATTTCACATATGGAAGGTTTGAAGTAAGAATGATGTCTGGTAGTGGAGATGGAACTCTAGCATCATTTTTTACATATAATACAAATCTTAATGGTGATGTTTACGGAAACTGGAACGAAATTGATATAGAAATATTAGGAGCATACGACAACTACATGCAATGTACTACGCATACACCTGGAAATAGCAGCCCAGTAAGTATGACTCATTATGAAGAGGTTGAATATAACATACATGAAGAATTTCATGTATATGCATTTGAATGGGTTCCTGGAGAGGTGAAATGGTTTATAGATGGACAAGAAGTTTATTCTCAAACTGGTAGCCACATAGATAATTTAGTTCATGCACAAAAAATCATGATGAATACATGGTCTTCAATCTATGAAAATTGGGTTGGAACATTTAACGTTGAAGATTTACCAGTTTATGCTTTTTATGACTATGTAAGCTACTACAATTATACTCCTGGATATGGTGATTATGGTTCTGGAAATAATTTTACTTTTTCGTGGACAGATAACTTTGATGACTGGGACCAAAGTAAATGGACTAAAGAGAGTCATACCTTTTGGGGAAATCGATGTCAATTCAACCCATCAAACGTTGTATTTGAAGATGGGTATCTAATCTTATGCCTAACAAACCTTAACAACTTAGGTTTTAATGGACAAGTTCCAGACGACCATATTTACGGGTGCACAGATGTAAACGCCATTAATTATAATATAGACGCAACACATGATAATAACACATGTGAATACCTTGCGTACTTTAGTGTAGATATATCAAATTTAGATTTATCAGGTCTTGATAATAATGGAAATAATTTTTACGGAGTCTATCTTCAAGGCAACTTTAATAATTGGTGTGGTTGGTGCAATGCAATGAGTGATAGCAATAATGATAACATTTATGAAACAGCTGTAATCTTATCTCCAGGTCAATATGAATACCAATACTCTATCAATGGTTGGGATTGGTATATAGGATCACCACCGATTGAATCTGAATGCGATTATATTCCAAATGATGAATGGATAAATTATGGTTTTGAATTAGAAAATGAAGATATCTATCTCAGCACATTCTATTTTGGCACTTGTACAGAATCACAAGAATCAAGCTGCAGTTTTATTGGAGATGTAAACTCTGATAACTTATTAAATGTACTTGACATTGTCATACTGGTTGAATCAATTATAAATTCTACAGAAAATGACTTTATCTTAAACTGTATTGATATAAATCAAGACAGCAATTTTAATGTTCTGGATATAATACAGCTAATTGCAATTATTGTAGACTGAAACTAGTCAATTATCAAATCTATTATTAATATAATATCTAAGACGTTAATCGAGCTATCCTGATTCATATCTGCTATTGAAATTTCTTGCTCTGAATCTTCCTCCTCATCTATGATGATTTGAATAATTTGAACCACATCAAGAATATTTAAATCGTTATCTTGATTAATATCTCCAGGATTTACATTGGATAACTGATACACTCTAACGTAATCGATTTCATAACGTTGAGGCAGCATCTCATTTTCAGTTGCACAAGGCATAAAATGACTACCAATTGCAAGGTTTAGAATAATAAAAAATTCCTGATCATAAGGCCACTGCTCATGACCATTATTTTGATTATAATAAGACCCAATATATTGACTATCCACATAAAACTTCAACTCATCTTCAGTCCACTCCATTTCATATTCATGAAAATCAGTAGTTGCCGTTGTATTAAATAGATTTGATACTGGAGGAATTCCTCCATTCCAATTATACATTGTATTATGAACTGTTGCGCTAACTTCCCCATCATTGCATCCATAATGCTCCATTATATCCATCTCACCACTATGAGGCCAACCACCATAAACTGAATTAGTAGGCATCATCCAAAACGCAGGCCATGTTCCTCCTGCACTAGGTACTTTAACTCTTGCTTTAATTTTACCATAAAGCCAGTCGCCCTTGTTTTTAGTTGTCATTCTTGCTGAAGTATAATTAGAGCCTTGATAGTTTTCATACAAAGCCTGAATAATTAACTTGCCATCTTCAATAAATGCATTCTGAGATCTTGAAGTATAATATTGGTGTTCACCATTTCCCCAACCCCAGCTACCAGTACCAATTTCAAAATTCCATTTATCTTGATTAATTTCAGGCTCATTAAACTCATCACTCCAAACTAGACTATAAGATAAATCCTCACAATCTCCACAATCACTTGGACACAAATAACATGTTTCATCATCATTGCATTCACCATCTCCACAAAAAGAAGTGGCACCACAAGACTCACTGCATGTCCCCGCACAATAAGAAACTGTCATATCACCAGATACATTCAAACTATAATTAGGGTATTCATTATTACCATTCCAACAATTGCCTCCGATGGGAGCATTATATACAATTGAATTTTGCCAGATATTGTCCCACCAATTACCATTAGTAGTGGCACATAAAATCACAAATTCATAACTACCTTCATCTAAAGTGACTTGATACCCATTGTCAGTATGAGCACCCCAACCTGACCAATTATCCCAATTTCCAGTAACACTTACAAAATCACAATCTTCTACGCCACCAATATTGAATGTAACATTCGCTGAAAAAACAAATACGACAGTAGATAATGATATTAATAAAATATTTCTCATATTTAAGTCTCCAATATAAAGTTAGCTAATGAAACGATGTCTAATATATTAACTGAACCATCAGAGTTAAAATCTGCAATAGAATCATCTACAATTTGACATGAACCAACTATACAATTTACAATCATCACCAAATCGAGTATATCAACTAAGTTATCCGAATTAACATCTCCAGCAATACCATCAATAGGCAAAGATGACACAAAAACAAATGCAGTTGACTGTGGCATTACCCAGTTACCATAGAAATTTGAATCTATTTCAAAATCTGTTTCATTTAAAAAATCATACCAAACTCCATTATTAGGAAACTCAATATCAATAACTTGATCATTATTATCAAAATTTGCAGCTATAACTACTTTACTATTTCCAAACACTCGCCAGTAAACAATACATTTTTTATTATTATCAATAAGTTTTACATCGTTATATCCATCAATAAAAACATCGTAACTCGAACGTAATTCAGATATCTTACTGTAATGAGATAGTAAGTCTTGACCAATATTTGTATTTAAATTATCCCAATCAAGAGGCTGATGAATAGGATAACCAAAATCATCACGATGAGGTGCGCTTTGACCAAACTCTTGCCCACTGTAGATCATCGGAACTCCTAAACTTGTAAACAAAACTGTAGAGCCAAGCTTTGATTTTTTTGCAGCTTCTTCAACTGATAGACCTTGATACTCTGTCAGCTCATACATAATGCGTCCTTCATCATGATTCTCAATATAATTTATAGACCCATAATGATTTTGATATCCTTGATTATAAG
>CEVE01134865.1_pt1 | contig 16598 bp, 24 predicted proteins | sample 356431 | NCBI WGS metagenome assembly CEVE01 (sample SAMEA2622764, study PRJEB7988) | marine metagenome | isolation source: saline water (ENVO:00002010), including
TCTTTTATCTCTTTCTAGTTTATTATGGTATCATACCTTTATATAAGTTTCAAATTTTTAAAATCAAGGGTGTTTTTTTACTTAAATATTTTTTTAGAAGAAGATAGTAAAGGGATATGTGTAAAAAAGAAGATTGTTCTGGAAAGGAGAATAATATAAAATATGGCGGATACTGTTATAAACATAGGAGGTTCCATCTTATTGAAACAGGTACTAAAAGAATTAAACTCGAAAACTGGACAGGTAAATGTTCAGATTATTTAAAAGAGGATATAATACATTCGATATTATACTTTACAAAAAAACTACCTATTGACCAAGGATGTCCTACATGGGATAAAAAAGATTTATTCCTTTTATTATCAGAAGAAATAAAAAAATTAAAAAAATATGATAGTGATGATATTAAAAAAATAATAAAAATTCAGGGAAAATTTAAAAGTAGGAGGTCCGATATATTGAATAATTTACGCGGGGAAGGTTATAAAGATAAAAATAAATGCAATAACGAAAATGATTTCTTCACATACGATTCTATTTCTGAAATAGAAGATAAATATTTCTTTTCATATAAAGATAATAGTGGGTTTATTTGGTTTTTTGATATAAGATCTTTCAATAAATTAATAGAAATGAATCAGGAGAATCCTTATACTAGGGAAGAAATTCCCTCAAATATTAAAGGTAGAGCACAGAAATTATCAGTATTATTACAATTAACTTCTGAAGATGATTTGGTCAACAATGATGTTTTAAGGTTAACAAGACAGCAAATTATAAAGCAAAAAACGATTGATATTTTTTCTCAGATGGAGCAGTTTGGTTTTGGATGTAATATTGAATGGTTTTTGAATTTAAATCTACGAAAATTAAAAAATTTATATAAAAATTTGGAAGATATTTGGAACTATCGATTAAATTTATCATATGAAGTAAAATCAAGGATATCACCTCCAAATGGCATAGCATTTAATATACCAATTGTTGAAGTGAATGGTATTACAAATACATTACAAATACAAGAAATTATACTAAATGAAGTCGTTAAATTTAATAATGCTATAACAAATGAAGATAAGAAGTTAGGTTTAATGTATTTTTTACTGGGTTTAGGTCTTGTTTCAAGAGAATGTTATGAAGCACACCAGTGGATCATACACGCGGTATATTAAATATGGGTAATAAATTATTTAAGAAATAGATAACATACTATATCATAATAAGTGCGGTAAAAGAATAAAAATAAAAAATAGAAAATAATAAAATGGCTAAGAAAACATCCTCCTCCAAAGCATCCAAGAAAACTGCTACTAAGAAAGTAGTAGAACCTGTTGTCGAAACCCCGGTTGTTGAAAACACTGTGGCACCCGAAGTTGCTGCCGAAGACAACTATGATCAGGAATTTGCCACTGTCCTCGAACAGCTCACTGCTGCCCAGACTGTGCTAAAGTCCCTAACGTCGACTGTCCGTCAGCTCGAAAAGCGTGTTGCTCGTGACCGCAAGGTTATGCAGAAGAAAATGAAGGGTCGCGCCAAGCGTGTTGTTGACCCCAACAAGCCCCCGAGTGGTTTTGCCAAGCCCGGTCCTGTTTCCGATGAACTCCGTGCTTTCCTCAAGCTCGGTCCCGATGAACTCATCGCACGGACTGAAGTAACCAAGAAAATCACTGAATACTGCAAGGCGCACAACCTCCAGAAGGCGGAAGACAAGCGCACCATCAATGTCGACACTGCTCTAAAGAAGCTCCTTCGCCTCAAGAAAGGTGATGAACTAACCTTCTTCAACCTCCAGAAATACATGAAGGTCCACTATCCTAATAAGGATGGTGTTTTCTCCAACTAATGGAGTAAATCGAGTTCCAGTATTGTCATTCTTAAATTTTTATATAAATAACTCCTTCTGTTTTTAAAAATTGTATTTTTTTTAATTTTACTTTTTGATTCTAAAAATTTTAACCATTTTTCAGAATTTTCTATCTTCACATATTTTCCATTTTGTAAACGGCAAAATTTTAGAAAAGCATTCAGTCTTTGATACAATTCTGCCCTTATAAGGAAATATGCTGTTACATTTGTTTCCTTGTCAATATTTAATCCTTTTTTAGTAAGGGAATTGAATAATACTTTTTGTGCTTGAAAGATCGAATAAAACCTTTCTATTGTAACAAGTTCTCTAAAAATCTTCTTATTATTGCCATTATATTTTTGTGAAATAAGGAAACAATTTATTAAATTCGCCCATATTTCTGTATATGCTTCATGTGTATTTATTTTTGATGAATGAATACCATATTTAGAAGTAAAGTGTTCTATGATAGTTTCATTATCATTATAATTATCATGCCTTAATGCATGAAATAATTCATGAACTGTTACTTTTAAGATTTCTTCTTTTCTCCAGATATTAATTATTGAATGATCATTTTTTATCATACACGAACCAGAATTTACTTCATTTGTTGTTAAGATGCCTTTTTTTACCATCTTCTTCTCGTCGGATAAATGGTAATTGATGGTAATGTTTGTTTTAACTGGGTGTATCGATAGTGTGAATTGAATATATTTCTTTAATTCATATATGAAATTATCATTTACTACCTTACCTTCACTGAATATATTCACACTTACAATGTAATTATTGAATTTCAATTTAAAGGAATATTTCGTGTTATAATTTTCTATTTTTTGTTTTATAGTATCTGATGCATATGATAATTCAAATTCTGATTTAAATTGTTCTTGTGCGAAGGATCTAGATATTTCCTCAAATGATAAAATATCAATAGTATTAAAAAAATCATATAGTTTATTTAATTCTGGCGATCGAACTACATTACCTTTTATTTTAGGGTATATATAATCAAAAATTATTCCTTTCTTAGTGAACACCATATAATTTAAAGTATAAAAAAATTAATGATAAAAGTATTATGTAAGTTGTTAATTAAAATTTTTGATGGTGGTTTTCTTAAATAAAGGTAATATACCCCTGTTTTTGAGAAAATATAAATGACTTTTAATTTAGAGTTATCATAATCTACCTTTTTAATAACAAGATTGATACAGTCATCATTATCAAGGTATGTTATATCAATACTTTTTTCTGCCTTCACTATTTGTGTATTCCTATACTTAAATTTCCTTATGATTTCTTCTTTCACGCCCTTTGGTATTGATTTATAAAGTAATTTCATTAACTTATATTCTTTGGATTCTAAAAAACGATTATAGTATGAGAACATCAATTCATAATCTTCTTCTGTTATATCTATATCTCTGAAGAGTAAACGCAGGTCATATAACTTTCTTTTTTCATCATCATAAAGTATTTCATATGCTTCATTTATCTTAATAAACCCTTTACTACCATTTCCTCCATTTTTATCGGGATGATACTTTAATGACAACTTACGATAATTTTTCCTTATTTCTTCTTTTGTACAACTTTTATTTAATTCTAATATTTCGTAGTAATCATCCATAAGTCAATATGTAATATATCTTAATTAAAAGTGCTTCGATAGAAATGATATCTCGATATGCCTTTTTTATTATATAATTGTATTTGGCTATTTCTTTAATTAATAATTCATTTTTATGGTAACTATATGGATTATTTTTAACAAATGAAGAAAATATTTCGGATATATCTAAATTAAGTTCTTTAATATTCATTGAAAGTTTTTTAATATCATCTATGTTAAATGATTTATTCATAATATTATGAATATTGTCATTTGTCTTCTCATATATATTTTGATAGACTATGTTATCATCATAATATAGTTTTGCAATATGATCAATATTATATTTTTCACAATTTTTTAGTAATAGGAAAGTATTGTATTTCACACCATATTTATTAAATAGATACTTGAAATAAATATATTTATCATACTTACAAGGTTCGTTGATTTTAATAGTGAAACAACTACTACGTATTGATGCATCAATAGAGAAAAGTTTATTTGTGATTAATATAAACCTTGAATTTTCAGAGTATTTTTCTATAAATACCTTTATATTTTTCTGTAGTGTCCCAGGTATGTTATTATAATTATCAATGATTATATACTTTATTGAACTATTAAAGTGATCATATGTTTTTATTATTGATTCTATTTTTTTTATTATGATATGTCTTAAATGATTCGATAAATCAAAAATGTAGTATTTTACATTCCCTTTAAAAGAAATTTTATCTTCAGTTATTGACCTATATTCTCCAAATAACATCTTAAATATAAAATTAATAAGGTAAGTCTTCCCTGAATTCGATACACCATGGATTATCATATTTGGTTTTTTATTTTGAATAGTATCCTTAAGTTTATGGTATTTCTTGTAATGTATTATCTCGTGACTTTTTTCTTCTTTTAAAGGAATACTCATTTAAAATAAATTAAGTTTCATTCTTTATATTATTATTTTACTATCTAATATGAAAGTTTTAATAATTAAAGAGAATTTTGATCTAAAACGCATCCTTTTTAGAGAAAGTAAAAAATCTATCAAAATTTCGTATGATATAAATCATGTTTCCATGATAGGAATTACTGTAAATATATTATATGAAAAAATGGTTGATAAAGGTACATATATGATTCTTAAAATTCACCCCGACGATATTAAATTACTTTCCGAGATCGATAATTACCTTGATGAAAAACTACCGGATTATGAACATTTTATGATTAATGGAAATATAAAAGTAAAGAAACATAATGAATTTATAATGACAAAAAATAAAAACATATCAATTACAATGAACAGTATAAGGAGGAATATTTCCGGTAAAAACAAAGTTCAAATATTCAGTATTTAAAATATAATATTACAAATGGAAGACTTAACATTTCAATTATTGGCAAACCCTACAAAATTAAAGAAAAAAGATAAAAAAGAAAAAGATATAACTGAAGATGATATCTTGTTTATGAAAATTAAGAAAAGATACACGGATATGTTGATTTTTAATAGTGATAAAAATGAAATTTTAAAAAAAATTGAAAGTATATTGCTGGACATTACAATATCAAATATTATCGAAAATTTAGTTAGAGAAATAGAGTATGAACTCTTACCTTGAAGACATATTTAAAATACTTATAATAAAAGATATAAATACATATTTTGAGGAATTTAAAGGGGATAAAGGGGACCTTAAGGAACTTATTGATAAATTTGTATCGAACGAAACAATTGATTTTAAAGAAGAAAAAGACCATGTAGAACATAAGAAATGTATTGATCGATCAAAGTATGGGGATAAGGATGGAAAATGTTTAGCAAGGATATGGAATAATGGTAGAGGGTGTCAATGTAGTTTTACAGGAAAGTATGATGGTTTCTGTAAAAAACATTCTTTAAAAGGACGTGCATGGTGGTTAGGCACTATTGATCTTCCAAGACCTGAAAGACCTATTAATCATAAAGGTAAAGTCCATACATGGTTAAATTAATTTACAACGAGAGATCATCGAGTTCACCATCGGTGACGAATCCTTCGGCGCCTCCTACAGGGGCGGCATTAGAAAGGTCGCATTGACCGTTGTTACCACCGGTCATTTCCTCCTCTTCATCTTCAACATTTCTTCTGTTTCTGCGTGTGCGGCGGCGCGCAGGACCGGCACGGCGGGCAGAGCGCTTCGCTGAGCGACGGGCAGAGCGACGGGCAGAGCGGCGCGCAACACGGCGGGTTGAGCGGCGGGCAACGCGGCGGGCGGAGCGGCGGGCAGAGCGACGGGCAACGCGGCGGGCGGAGCGGCGGGCAGAGCGACGGGCAACACGTCTGGTGGAGCGTCTGCGGACACCCTCTCCCTTATCTACAACGCGACGAGTGGAGCGACGGGCACTTTTTCTTCCAGCAGTTCTACGGGCGGATCTTCTAGGCATATTTATAATATAATAAATATTTTTTTTTAACTGAAATCGGATAAATCAACATCAAGTGTTATATTATTATTTTTAGATTTTAGAATACTTCTTATATTGTCCTTCGAAATTCCACCCATTTTTATTAAAAAAAGGGAAACTATCAATGGGGAAATTAATAATCCATCATAACAATATATTAAAATATTCGAAAATTCAATATTTTCATAAATATATTCAATAATTTTATCTTTATTTTTTTTTAAAAGTAGTAGATCTTTTGAAGGTGTTAAATTATTGGATAGTGGAACGCGTAGTTTCTTTACATTTAAATCAGGGAAACCATAATTTAACGTACAATTAATTAGAATAGAGATATCATTATCTTTTAAAAAGTTATTATCAAACGAACCATTTATATCTGATATCCAAAGACCTGAAATAATTTCGGTAGGCATATTATTATAAATTTGATAAATTATTTAAAAGTAAATTTTAAACATAATTGATGGATTTAGAAGATCACTTTAATTTCCTTTCAACACTTGATAAAAAAGACGAAATAGAAAAGGATATAACATGTTGTGATTTAAAAGATAATTATCAGAATGATAATTCTATGGTTATATGTAAAGTATGTAAAAATGTCATAACAAATATATGTGATAATCCTGAATGGAGGTATTACGGATCTAGAGATAATAAAAGTAGTGACCCTACGCGCTGTGGGATGCCTGTTAATACACTTTTACCGGAATCATCTGTTGGTTCTTCAGTATCTTTCGGCTCGAACTCGAACGGTATGTATCAAATTAGAAAAATGCAACAATGGAGTGGTATGCCTTATAAGGAAAGAAGTGTTTATAAGGTATTTTTAGAAATTCAGAATGTTTGCAATAGAAACGGTATACCAAGTAAAATTATTAATGAAGCAAAATCAATATACAAAATAGTATCAGCAACAAAAATCTCTAGAGGGACGAATCGTGCTGGTATTATTGCTTCATGTGTTTACTTTGCGTGTAAAGAGTGTGATGTCCCTCGGAGTTCAAAAGAAATTGCAGACATGTTTGGTATTACTTCAAATATTATGACAAAAGGTGTTAAAAAATGTCAAGAAATTATGCATATGGATAAGAAGAATAAAGATCGTATATCAAAAACAAAATCTACAAAACCAGAGGACTTTATAAATAGATTCTGTAATAAACTAAATATTGGGGAAACCGATACTTCGCTTATATTACAAATTTGTAATATAACTGTTAAGAATTATATTATATCAGAAAATACTCCACCTTCAATTGCCTCTGGATGTATTTACTACTTTATTAAAAAAAAAGAACTAGACATAACAAAAAAAAATATTTCTGACATTTGTAAAATATCAGAAGTAACAATTAATAAGTGTTGTAAAATTATAGAAGAAAAAGATGAGTTATTTAATAAAATATTTAACAATTGCGAAGCAGACGGCAATAAGAATTCCCTTTAGAATAATTGAAGCATTTGTAGGGTTTTCGGTTTCAATATTGTAGAGGAATGGGACTGACTTAAATTTTAAAAATTCAGAAAAACTTGGGACATTGAATAGAATCGATAAAAATAATACTGCCATAACATCAAAAGACTTAAATAAATATCCTTTAATTTTTTCTTCTAATGAAATTTCTTTATTTTCATTAATTTGTGAGTACATATTAATCATCTCCTCTTGTTGTTTCATTTGTTGATTTTGTATTTGTTTTTGCTGTTGTTGCATCTGATACTGACGTTGTTCTTGTTCTTGAATTGCCTTTTGTCTCATAATAACCTCCCTTTCTTCATCTGTTATCTGGGGCATTGTTTCCTGAGAAGTGGGTTTTGATAAATTTAAATCATTAATAATAGAATCAACCATTTCGGAATCCTCATTACTTAACCTTTTCCCATCGTTTACAATATCATTTACATTTGTTGAAGGTCCATTCATTTTATAAAATTATATAATTATTTTTCCTTATATAAACGTAATCAAGTATCGATAAACGATACTTCGTCGAGGCATAATAATGATAAATGATATCCTATAATTAATCCAAGTATTATTGTTAAGATATTATTTATTATTTTTTCCATTTAATTTATATTATATTTTATTTTAAAATGACTAGTTCACTGAGAGTTAAGTAATGATATGCAATTGTTAAACATATAGTTAAGAATAATAATTTCTCATTAATTACCATTTATATTAAATGTAGGTTTTATTTTAGTAAAAACTTGTGGGGATACCATTGGGTCTACATTTCTTATCTTTTAATATCCTTGAATTAAGGGAATACATATCTTTATTCGAATAATAACTTCTATAACTGTTTAAACGGGGACTTGATAATATTTTTTCATTTATTTTTTTGTAATATGGTTCATGCTTACAATCATTGATAGAACTAGGATAATTTACAAATCCTTCACAATTACTTAAAATAACAACTAATATTATTATTAATAGGAAGAATAACATTAATAATTAATAGAAAAATAAATGGACAACGGAAAAGTAGATACAGGATGTTCCGATGTTGAAATACTTATGGATATGATGGGGGATGATTCAGAATTTATCCTCCATGATGAAGAAGTAGAAACAAATCAAGATGAGGCATACTATGAAGCAAAGGCACATGCGATTGTTAAAAACTTTAAAAAAGACGATGATTATTTTTTCTTTTTAAAAGCAGTTTTAAAAAAATATAATACACTACCCTTAGATAGAAAAGAAGAAATAAAAAAAATAATGGGTATTCAAAAAGAAGTTATTATTAAAGAAAAAATAGTTTATAAACAACAAAAACAAAAAAAGAATAAACCGAGACTAAATACAAAAGATGACTACTAATTTAAATTTGATTATTTTGATTATTTTGAATATAGCAAACTACATTAATTATGGATGAATATATTGATTGGAGTGCAAGAGATTGTGATGCTGAATGTGCAGCACAGGTTATACAATCTTCTCAAGATGTATCACAATCCGCACAACAAGCTGCTGCTTCTGCCGCCGAAGCAACAATAGTTCTAGAAGAAGTTACTACTATGGTAAATGATTTACATGATATTTCAGAATCAACTGAAGGTCAAGTTATACAATTACGTATTGATGTTCGTCAACTAACAGATGATATAAATCTTTTAAGATTATCTATTGATGATTCGATGGTACCAACTATAGATAATAGTATATTGTTATTAATTATCGCTACTTTAGGGGCATTTACGGTTTGTATTGTCGTTTGTTTAGGAGTAATTGGTTATACAAGTTATGTAGAAAACAAAAAAAGAGTTATTCAATCAAGTAAGAAAAGGAAACACGGATATATAAGGAGGAAATTACCTTTTTAATTATCTTCATCATCAGAAATTAGCATAAATTCATTAAGAGGAACTTCTTTAATGTTCCTTTTCTTTTTTTTAGCAATTTCCGCTTTTAGTTCACTGATTTTTTCAGGCATAGACTTATACATCTTTAGATCTGTATAAAATTTAAGGATATGTTCGACATTTTCATTCCACCACTGATAATCGCGTTGAATAAATGTACATTCATACCTTGATATTTTCCACCATTTGCTCTCGACAAATTCATGACCTCCTTCAATAATTTCTACTTTCTTTTCCCTTATCCAACTTTTATATTCATCATCTGACATATTCAATACCGGATATAAATATGTTAGTTTTATTTCATCCTTTTTACGGTAACTAACAGTTACGCCTTTGGGGTAATTAAGGTTAGTTCGACCTGGAAGTATCACATCATCATCTACAAAGATATCTTTTTCATAGTCTTCATAATTATCATATTCCTCTATCTTTACTTGAAAGAAGTCACAATGGTCCAAATCACAAACCTCTAATTGACCTTGAACTTGCATCAAATAATGGGGTGGACAGGTTTTAGTAAACTTTCTTTTTGGTGGGCACTTAATTTCAACCATACGTGCAACATATTCATCATTTCCAGTATCATCGCAAATACCATCTGGACTTGCTCCAAATGCCTTGAATGTTGGATGTGGAATGAGACCAAAATCAAGCACCTTTACATTATATAGTTCTTCATAGAACAAGATAGCAATATCTTCATATTTAACACCCCATTCTGTAATTGGATTCGATTCATAAGGTTTATCTTCGATTTTAGAGAGGATTAGTTCTTCTCTAGTTGTAAAATGACATTTCCCAATCGCCGAAGCAAGGGAACTTGCTGTTAGTTTTTCTTTTCTCATTTCATACCATTCAGGACTTCTTTGTTCGGGTAGTTCGAGTTGTTTTAGACCTTTTAGTTTTTCTTTTCTTTCATTATAAACTTTTTGGTTACTAATGTTTTCCTTAACAATTGATTCAACATTTAGATCAATAACATATTTCTTATTTTCATCTCCATCAATATTATAGACCCCATACAATTCTTGTTTTAATGTTTCTAAATCCAGTTCATCGACGCTATATCCATTGATATATTCAATGATATCATTTCGCTTAATATCCATTTTGGAGTTTATATTACTATATAATATGTTTCAATTTTTAAATATTAGGTTATATTTATATTTGAATATAAAGATATCTTCTAATCATCATCAAGGAGGAAAGTATTGTGTTCAAAAACTCTCTTCACCATATTCAATCGAAATTTGAAACATTTAGATTAATTTTATTACATAAAAAAAACATCATTATTATAGAATAAAACAATGGCTTGTGAAAAGAAAGAAGTTGTAAAGGTTGACGTAGAGGTAGATGAGGAAGAAGATAATACTATCCGCTGCATTAACTGTAGAAAGGAAATTGAGGGGAAACCATGGATCATAGTCGATTGTGGGAAAGATCCAGATGTTCATGCATGTGGTTATAGTTGTGCACAAAGACTAAAATATTACGTTGGAATTGGATATTGGCACAGAGTCTTAAATAAAGAAGACTTTCCTGGTCCGCGCCCTGTGATCAAGACAAAGTTTCAAGGAGATATTACACCTAATTTTGGTATTGACGAGATTAGGAGGGAAATTGAAGATGAGGAGGAAAGAATGGAAATGCTTGAAGATTGTGATAGCGAAGATAGTAGTATTATTCATGATGACTATTGAGGTGAGTACATAATAAATATTTTATATATATGTAATGGTATAAAATGGAAGTTATTTCTGGAGACACATGTTTTTCAACTCTTGATCAAACAGGATATATTTTATATTATTTTACAGCAAGTTGGTGTGGACCATGTCAGAGGATATGGGGTGATTTCCTAGAATTATCAAAAAAGTATAGTAATATACTTTTTTTTAAGATAGATATTTCTGATGAAGAGAATACAGAAATATGCGAAAAATGTAAGGTTGATTCTGTTCCGTCATTTTTGTTATTCAAAGATAGAATTTATATTGAAAGAATAGTTGGAGCTAATTTAAAGAGTTTAGAAGAAATGTTAAATAAATACTAAAATAATTAAAGATAACTTATTAAATAATATATAAAGGTAAAAAGTAAATGGAAGAGGATAAAAAAAATAATGGTTCGTTCGAAGACCTTTCCTTAAAGGAAAATCTTTTAAGGGGTATTTTTTCTTATGGATTTGAGGTACCCTCCGCTATTCAGAGTAAATCAATCCCTGTTCTTAAATCGGGAAAAGATATAATCGCACAGGCGCAGTCTGGAACTGGTAAAACGGGTGCATTTGTAATTGGTAGTTTAGAGAGAATAGATGTAGAGGTAAAGGCAACTCAAGTTATTATTATAAGTCCCACTCGAGAACTTTCAAAGCAAACAACAGAAGTTGTTTCTGAATTAAGTAAATATATGGGGATAAGTTATTTAGAAGTGGTTGGTGGTACGGATGTTTTTCAATGTCGTAGTGATTTGGATAAATTACCACAGGTAATTATTGGAACCCCTGGGAGAATATTAGATATGATAAATAAAAAATCAATATTTACAGATAAATTATTGAGTCTTATTTTCGATGAAGCAGATGAAATACTTTCATATGGTTTTAAAGAAACTATCTATAATATTGTTAAATGTATTTCTGAACAATGTCAAATTTGTCTTTTCAGCGCTACAATGCCTGAAGAAATTCTTGAATTATCGAATAGTTTTATGAGAAATCCAGAAACTATTTTAGTAAAAAAAGAGGCCCTTACATTGGAAGGGATTACTCAATTTTACATAAATATGAAGGTTAGTGATTGGAAATATGATATATTAAAAGATTTATATAATACAATTAGTATTTCACAATGTATTATTTATTTTAACTCAAAAAATAAATTAAATGAGATTTATAAGAGTTTAAGTGAAGAGGATTTTCCAGTATCTATGATACATGGGGAATTATCCACGGATGAAAGGAAAACTACAATGAATGAGTTTAAGAGTGGGCAGACACGTATTTTATTATCAACAGACCTACTTTCAAGGGGCATTGATATTCAACAGTTATCGTTGGTTATTAATTTTGATTTACCTCGATCAAAAGAAACATATATTCATAGGATTGGGAGAAGTGGAAGATATGGGCGGAAAGGTGTAGCAATAAATTTTGTAACTGAAAGAGATTTGGAAAATCTCCAGATTATACGGACATTTTATAATACTAAGATAGAAGAGATGCCTCAAAATATAGCAGACTTCTTAAGTGTTTAACTATTTAAAACTAATATGTGCGTATATATGATAATATTAATATTTAAGTTTTATTAAATATGGCAGGAATTGACGATATTAATGTTAATTTTGATAGCGATGATAAGACAATAAAAATTGATGATAATATCCTTGATCCTATGAGTGGGTCTAACATAGATGTTAAGAATGATGATAATCTCTATGGAGTTGATCTACTTGCAAATAAAAACTATAGTTCTGGAAATAGTGACAATGGTGGATATTCAAGTGGAGAAGATCCTTCAAGCTCTAAAAAAGAAGACTATGATTTTTTTAAAGATAAAGAAGAAAAAGAAGGTAAAGGCGAGAGACCACAATTACCCGACGATAAAGGGGATGAAACAAAAAACATCCCTCTCGATGATCCAATGATTAATGAACAAAAGGGGTTTGAAAATGGTGGATTTAAACCATTGGGTGCTATGAATGCACAGGAAATTAAAAATGAAAAGATTGATTTAATTTACAAGTTTAAGAAATTGGAAGGTCAGGGTATCCGTACAACTATGAACTACAATATGAGTTCTCATCTCGAGGATATGAGAAACGAATACTTAAAATTAAAAAAACAAAGGGAAGTTGATAATTCAATTAAGTTTCAACGGAAAGTAATGATGGCCGCAATAACCGGTATTGAGTATTTAAATAATAAGTTTGATCCATTTGACATTAAACTCGACGGATGGTCTGAAAGTATAAATGAAAATATAACTGATTATGATGAAATTTTCGAAGAACTTAGTGAAAAATACGGTGGTAAGAGTGAAATGGCACCTGAAATAAAATTGTTAATGATGCTTGGTGGTAGTGCTTTTATGTTCCATTTAACAAATACTATGTTTAAGTCATCCATACCTGGGATGGACGATATACTTAAACAAAATCCCGATTTAATGAATCAATTTGCTAAAGCGGCTGTTGGTAGTATAGGGAAACAAGAAAATGAATATAATCCCCCACCAATGAGAAATACATCTCAAGATGTAAGACCAAGTATGCCCACGCAAGCACCCCCTACTCAACGGGAAGAAATGGGTGGACCAAGTGGTTTAGATGATATTATTAATCAAATGAATTTAAAACCGGAAGACATACCTGATTTAGATAATGTTTCGTTGATGAGTGGCGATACGGACCGTAAAAGCAATATTTCTGGAATAACACTTAATATTTAATAATTCACAAAAATCCCCAAACTATCATGAGTTTCATAATCATCCTCAAAACTTTCATTTTTATTAAAGTTAATACTTTCTAAGAAAAATAAGAAAGCGATTGTTAGTAATATTGTTATAATTAGATCACGTGTTGCCATAAAAAATGCACAAAATATGAATAATTTTCTAAATACCGGTGTATCTATTTTTTCTCTTTGTTCCTCTGTTAATTCACTTATGATAAAACGACCCCCAATGGTTAATATTATCATCATAAAACCAACGAAATATTTATTTGTATTTATTTTATCAAATATGTCTTCTATCATTTATTATATTATTATAAAAAAAATATATAATATAGTAAATGGTTGCGAATGGCTGCTTTTTGGACGAAGCATTTGGAGAAATTAAAACGCAAACTGGAAATAAAGTAAAAAAAACTAAGAAAAAAGAAAAAAAAGAACCAAAAGATTTTGATAAAAATTATTATTCGATGACAAAGGATATTGATGGTTTTATTGAAGATGAAGAATTATTTTCAGAAATAACGCATGATAGTAAAAAAGAAGAAAAGAAAATAATTGAAAAAATTCAACACCTTAAACAAGAAGAATACGATGATGATGATAAAAATAAAGAATATAGAAGATTATTAAATAATAAAGACTATCAAGATTATTTAAATTATCAAAAAAATAGAGCAAATTATATTAACAACATTCAAACTGTAGAAGGATTTTCAAATATAAATGATGATTTTAATGATGTATTATTATTCGGATTATTAGGTATATTTTTCCTTATATTTACTGATTATATATATAAATTAGGGAAACGTTCTTATTAAAATAATTGTTTCGATTTCATTTTAATTGAAGATAAATCATTTTCATTTACAAATTGACCACTCGGTTTATATTCATCAATCAATTTATAATTCTTATCTTTTTTAGGTTTTGTTTTTTTAACAGGTTTTCCACGATCTTCTTTTGCCCAACTAATATATAACCAATTTGGATCTATATATACAATGTGAAAACCATTTCTTTTTAAAGAATTAATAATATAATTCCTTAAATCCGAAACATTATACAATGGTACCCCTATAATAAATTCAGGTATTTGAAAGAAACAAAATGTTCTCTCTAATTTAGAATAATATTTTATACGACCATGTATCTGTTTTAATATTCCATCGAACTTTTCAAGTCTTTTATTATTTTTTTCATCAATCGTTTCATATAAATCATCAATATTTAAAGAACTCATATTAATATTAAGTTAAATAAAAAAAATATAATATAATTCCTAAAATAATGGAAAACTTAGAAATCGATACATTACTTCTTTCAGGTGGAGCAATGAAATGTGTAAGTATTTTGGGTGCACTAAAGTTCTTATTTAAAAAAAATATAATAAAACCTTCATTAGAAGATATAAAAGATTTTTACTTTGTTTCTGGATCGTCTATTTATATGACCCCATTACTTATTGGATTCTCATTAGATTGCACCATTGATTTATTTAAGAAAATCGATTATAAGGCTATGTATGAATCAAGTAGAGAAATGAAAATACAAAACTTATTTGATAAGTTTGGTCTTAAGGACATAATGGAGTTCAAGTTCATCATGGAAGCAATATTACGAGCAAAAGATATCGATGTAAATATTACTTTAAAAGAATTTTATGAATTAACAAAAAAAAATATACATTTTAGAGTAATTAATATTAATAAAGAAAAAAATGAATACCTCAATAAAGATAATTCTCCAGATCTAAAATATATTGATGCCGTATGTATGACCTCTTGTATACCACTATTATTTGAACCGATCGAATATAATGGTTGTAAGTATATTGATGGTGGTGTTAATAATAACTTCCCTTATGAAGTTCTTATTAATAACAAAAATTGTTTAGGAATTAATATTTTACAAAGTTCTATATCATTATGTAATACTTCATGCTGTGATACGGATATAAATGATTTATCACAATATCTTTATAAAATATACAATATATATGGAGCACCGCCAATTAGTGAAGATTCTATTAATCATATAAAATTATTAATAAATGGTACTGGTGTAGATTTTAATAAATTTTCATCTATTATAGATGAAACATTATTAATAGGTTATAATACAACTAAAGAACATTTCACTAATTTTCAAAAACATAACGATTCATCTCCTCCAGAGAATGAAGGTTAAATAAATGACATGATAAAGGTGAAACAATAACACTATAGACCTTATTCCATTTTTTATCCTGCGTCTCTATATAACGTCCACCTGAGAAAAGTGTTTTCTTTGTTTCCGTCCATCTATCTGGGTCATCACTTAACAGTTCAGTATTCCGGAGAACACCAATCGAATTCGAACTCTTCATATTTTTAAAAAGTTCTCCAATTAATTCTCTCCTCTTTTCATATATCAATTTTCCCCTTTTTTCACGAAATTGCTTCCTCCTCTTTCTACTCAATGCTTTTTCATCCCCTATACGGTTATATTCCATATTCTCCTTTTCAATTAAATCACCATATCTTTTCTTTAAAGCATCAATATCATCACTATTTAATCCCCTATAATAATAATTCTTCTTTTCTATCTTATCAGTTAGATATTCAACATATTCATTCAAATTAAGACCGTCTCTGAAAAGATCTTTTTGAAGTAAAAAAAGTTTATCAAGACCCGTTACCTTATTCTTTTTATGTTGGACATGAGTTTTCTTAGTCTTTAGACCTTCTCGGACTTTATTGACACGAGATCTACCGACCTGTTTATGACTACTATACATATTTTCACTACTTTTATTTATCCATATATCTTTATATCTTTTACTCAT
>CEVE01031156.1_pt1 | contig 16564 bp, 13 predicted proteins | sample 356431 | NCBI WGS metagenome assembly CEVE01 (sample SAMEA2622764, study PRJEB7988) | marine metagenome | isolation source: saline water (ENVO:00002010), including
TCTCTAAAATTTTTTTATTTTTTTCCTTTTGAATATCTTTATTGAGTTTTGGAATTGATATCAAGCCTCTGTTTGCAATTATGCTTGTTGCGTAGGCAAGCTGTAACGGTGTTGCTAAGAAATAACCTTGCCCAATACCAGTAATAACTGTGTCCCCATCGGTCCACTTATATCCAACATTTTTTTTCTTCCATTCATCAGATGGTAAAACCCCGGATGATTCAAAAGGCATATCGATTCCAGTTTTACTTCCAAAAGAGAAGTTTTTAAAAAATGATGACATATTTTTAATACCAAGATTATTTGCAAGATTATAAAAATAAACATCACAAGATTGAACTATTGCTTTATTAAGGTCAACCATACCATGTCCCTCTGGCTTCCAATCTCTAAATCTTCTAGGACTATCTGGTAATTGAAAATATGGGCCTGCATAAATCTCTTGATAGGGATCTATTAAATTATTTTTAATGCTATTTAATGCGACCAAAGGTTTTATTGTTGATCCGGGAGAGTAAAGCCCATTAATTGATCTATTAAAAAGTGGGCTCTTAAGTTTTTTTATCTCTGCTTGATCGTATCCATATTTCCAGAGTCTTTCGTTTGGATCGACGGAAGGCAAGCTAACCATGCCAAGAATTTCTCCGTTTTTTGGATTCATTGCAATTGATGATCCAGAAAATTCTAACAAGTTTTGATGCATAAATTTTTGAAGTTCAATATCTATTGTAAGATGAATATCTACTCCAGCTTCAGCGTAACCAATATCTAAATCGCGTAGCTGTCTGCCACGAGCATTTATTTCTACATGCTTGTACCCAGGTTTACCATATAGCTCATTTTCATAAAATTTCTCAACTCCTGTCTTTCCAATATATTGAGTATTTCGATATTTCTTTTTATCAAGACTTTTTAAATCTTTTTTATCAATATATCCAACATGTCCTAATATATGGTGGGTAACTTCTTTAAAGGGGTATTTTCTTAATAAGCTGGCGGTAACATCTAAACCATCAAATTTGTATCGAATAGATAAAATCTTTGCAACTTCTTCTTCGCTTAAATTACTTTTTAATATAATCGAATTATAATGAGAATATTTTACTCTTTTCTTATGGAAGTTATTAATTTCCTTCTGACTTAGGGCGATTTCTTTTTTTACTGCTTCTATAATATTTTTTATATTCTTAGCTTCTTTAATATTGATTTCTATTGAATACAAAGATGCATTATCTGCAAGAACAATATTATTTCTATCATATATTATTCCTCGTCTCGGAGGAGTTGATATATATTTAATTCTGTTTGTTTTTGATAATGTATCAAAATGATTAAAGCTCACAACTTGTAAAAAGTATAATCTTATTATTAAAAATAAAGATAGTATTACTAGTATTGAGATTAAAATATTAAATCTATTTTGAAATAACTTTTCAGCATTTATTCTACTAAAATCTAAAAAAGATCTTTTCAATTTACCCCCCCTAAAAAATTACTAAAAATTTCGCTCCATTTTTTTTAAAATCAAGTGTTTTACATCATCCATTATTAAATAAAAACATGGTAAAACTATCAATATCAATATGGTAGCAAATAATAGACCAAAACCTAAGCTGACCGCCATAGGTGATAAAAATTTCGTTTGTCCTGTTGCAAAGAAAATTAATGGTGATATCCCTAAAAAAGTTGTAATTGATGTTAAGACTATTGGTCTGGCCCTAACATTGCATGCTTCAATGGTTGCCTCGATTTTATTCTTTCCTGTATCTCTAAGTTTCTTTAGAAAATCTATTAAAATTAAAGAGTCATTTACCACTATTCCAATTAAAGCTAATAAGCCTATAACCGAAAGAAATTGTAAATTATAATCAAACAAAATATGGCCTAAAATTACGCCAACAATTGCAAAGGGAATCGAAAACAAAACAACTAATGGATCTAGTATTGTTTTAAAAAGGACCGCTAGAATAAAGAAAATTATTGCTAAAGAAATAAATGCTGTTTTTTTCATATCAGCGAAGTTTTCTCTACTTCTTTTTTTCTCACCCAAGTACATGTAATCATATGAATCATCATTTTGAAAAACTTTTTTATATTTTTTATCAAAGATAGCTGCCACTTCTATTGGTGTAATAATGCTTGGCTCAACATCTGCTCTAATTGTTGCAAGTCTTTGCCCATCTCTTCTTTTAACGGTGTTCATACCACGTGAAAGCTCCGTATCCGCGACTTCAGAAAGATATATAGTCTTTCCAGATTCTAAAACGATTGGCAATTGCTCTAGCTTGCTGCTATCGTTCCTGTATTTTTTTGAATAAATTAATCTCACAGGAACTCTCTCTCCGTCTAAATTAAAGTAAGCTGTTTCAAGGCCTAAATAGCCTGTTCTAACAGATTCTGCTATTTGTGCTTGCGTTAGACCAAGTTCTTTGCCTCTATTATTTATTTTATATTTAAATTCAACTTTCCCTGGGTCTTGATCCTGATTTACATCTTTAACTCCATCAATTTGTGAAAGGAAATTCTCAATTTCTTTGGCGTACTTAGTTAATTTCTTTTGTTCCTGTCCTGTAACACCTATTACAACATCATATCCTCCGGGTCCTCCAGAAACTTTTTTTACAGCAAATTTTTGCAGCCCAGAAATTGACGATAATTTTAATCTTAATGTATTTATAATTTCTTTTTCACTTCTATCTCTTTCGCCATAACTTTCAAATGACATATTAAATAACGGGGTTACAATATAATCTACAAATCCTTGAGGGCTCATATTTTTTAAACTCACAACGATTTGTATGTAATGACTTCCAAGATCGTAACTATTTAAATCCTTAAATGTAACGCCAACGTTTGTATGAAGTGACTCTAATTCTTCCCCAGATAGTTCCTCTAAGATCGACTCTTCCATCTTTATAGCAAGCTTTTCCGTATCCCGAAGACTACTTGTAATCGATGCCTCAGCATTAATAAAAAACTGCCCGCTATCTACTTTTCCAAATTGATAATACGGTATTCTTGTTACCGCAAAAGCAATTACAACGCATAGCACGCCGACTGTAATGCTTGAAACTAAATATCTGTTCTGAATGCTGACTTTTAAAATTTTCTCGTATACAGATAGTATTTTTTTCCACTTATCTTTTTTATTACTCTTTTCTGGTTTTTTCAGGAAACTTGCGCAGTGTGATGGTAAAACTACAAAAGCTTCCATTAAAGAGCCAAGGAGAGCAACTGTTACGACAAGCGGGATGACCTCAATAAATTTACCCAGAGTTCCTGTAATGCTTAACATAGGTAAGAAAGCCGCAATAGTTGTAAATGTTGATGCAACAATGGGCCAAAAAACTTCTTTGGCTCCAATCTTTGAAGCTGAAATTGGATCCATTCCATCTTCAATATGTCGATAAGTATTTTCCGTAACGATAATTGCGTCATCAACAATCATTCCTAAAGCAACTAAGAATGCAAATAAAGATACCATATTAATAGTGAAGCCAAAAACATACATACCAAATGCAGCAACTAAAAAAGAAACAGGAATTCCAAACGCAGTAATAAAGGCTACTCTTGAATTTAAAAAGAAGTATAAAGAAAGTAACAGCAGCGTTAATCCAATAATCCCTGAGGATTTTACCGTATCAAGCCTTGTTTTAACGTTTTTTGAAAAATCACTGAATACTGAAACTTTAAGCCCAGAGGGTAGTGAGAAATTATTAATGGTATCCCTAACACCTTCTGATACATCAAAAACGGAGGCTTCCGCAGTTTTTGTAATTGACATATTCACTGCTTTCTTACCATTGAATCTACCTACAGAATTTTCATCCTCCAGTCTTTGCTCAATGGATGCGACCTCTTTTAGAAGAAGTTGTCCACCAATATCATTATTTTTCAGCGTTATATTTTCAATAGATTTTATAGATGATGATCCAAGCCCCCTTAGTAAAATATCTCCTTCAAGTGCTTTTACTGAGCCACCTGGAAGATCTCTTACATTATTTCTTAATGCAGCTATAATTTCATTCGTAGAAATTTTTTTTGCGGAAATTACTGACGGATTTATAATTACCCAGATCTCATCATCTCTATTTCCAGCAATGCCAACTCCAGCAACCCCGTCCAGTTGCATTATTTTTTGTTTAATTTTTTTGGCATTTGCAAAAAGTAAACTTTGTCTAGTTTCTCCAAAAATGCTAACACTAATTACGGGAAATCTTGTTTTATCTTTTGAAATCTCAGGTTCTTCTGCCTCTTCAGGGAAACCATCAATTGCATCTACTAAGTCTCTAACTGTTCTTAATAGCTCGTCAACATCTGCCTCGGGCTTTAATCTTAAGGTTACCTCTGATGAGCCTTCAGAGCTAGTTGAATAATAAAAATCAATATCCTCGACATTATCTAAGGTATCTTCAATAGGAATTGTAACCTGTTTCTCTACCTCTTCAGGAGATGCGCCGTCGTATTCTGTTATGATCTTAATTGCATCCTTTTCAACAACCGGAAACATTTCCTCGGGCATTGATTGCCATGAAATAATTCCAATGACAACAACTAAAAATAAAAATAAATTTACTACCAGTGGGTTTTTGATTGAATAATCTATCATAATTTTTCTATGTTATTTAGATATTAAAATATCTTGGCCCTCTGCGAGTGATGAAACATCTTTCGTTACAATAATCTCCTCAGGCTTAATGTTTCCATTAATAACATAAATTTCTTTAAATCTTGTTAAAACATTTATTTCAGTTTTTTTTAGTGTTTTATTTTTTACGATAAATATATACTTTTTTCCATCATCATTTAATACAGATGAGACTGGAACTCCAAAACTTTGCTCTATTTTTGGCAAAACAAAGGTAGCAGTGGCAATCATTCCAGATCTAAATTTATTATCGGATGTTCTAATTCGTAGCAAATGTGTATATGTTTCTAGATTTGGGCTTGTCTGAAAAGATATCAGTTTACCTTTTGAATCAAAATTACCTGAAGATACTTTGATTTCCATATTTAACTTGAGTCCTTCGATAACATCACTTCTTACCTCAACATATAAATCTAGGCTTTTTGCATCAATTAGGTTTGCAATAACCACATTGGGACTAACTGTGTCTCCTTCATCAATATTGATATCATTTACGATACCCGAAAATTTTGCTTGAATAAATGTCTTATAAAAATCTTGTTTACTACGGTACATTATAGACTCAAGCTCAATCTGTTTCTGTATTGTCTTGTCATATTGTGATTTTGATAGTAATGATTTTTTATCAAGCTCTTCCATTCTTTTTACTTCACGCGTTTGTATTTCAAAATTCCTTTTTGCTAGTTCATACAATTTCTTATATATGTAGTACTCTTCAAGGATCAAAATTTTATCGCCAGATTTAACAAACTCTCCAGGCTGAACCAGCTTTTTAGCCAATCTGCCATTTATTTCGAATTGAAGGTCAGCTTTTTTTGATGGTTCTAGTCGACCTGTATACTCAACGACCGGTGAAATACTCTCTATCCTTAGTTTCATTGTGTCCACAACAACTGGAATTGGTCTATTTATATTTGCTTCGGGTTCAGGCTGCACGATGAAAAGTAGTGCCGATACAGTTATAAAGAAAAAAAGAACCAATAGACTTAACCTGCCCTGATTCTTAAAATTACCAATATTCTTAAAATTAACCAAAATAACCTCTCATATGCGCTATTTTCAATTATTATCTCAAATTTTTGATATATAATATATCTTATATGAAAAAAATAATTAACGTAACAATATGTATTTTTTCACTTTTTTCAATAAAAGCATTTTCTCAAGATATTTCTGAGACAGATTTTTTTTGCTGCTCAGTTAATGACATATACAAAACATCAACAGACATCAATAAATACGAAGATTCCTTAGAGAAAGAATCGTCAAATTCCACGCCGGATATAATCAATATCGAGGCCGACGAAACATTTAGAGATGAAAGAGAACAAATAACTATTCTTCAAGGTGACACAAAAATTGTTAGGGGTTCAGAAACTATTCAAAGTGAACTTACAAACGTTCTTCAGCTTGAAGATAGAGCTCGAATGAGTGGAAATGTCAGATATGAAAATGAAGGCCTTCAAATTACATCCCCATATGCTGAATATAATACGAGAAGCTCAAGAACGGACTTTTTGTCTCCAAAATATAAATACCCAGAGTTAGAAATATCTGGCAAAGCTCATTACGGCGTTAGACTAAAAAACAAAAAAGTTTTTTTGAAAAATTCAACTTATACGACTTGCGACTTACTTAACCCTGATTGGAATTTAATTGGAAGTTCAACCGAGCTAGATTTTGAAAATGGTATTGGTAAAAGTAGAGATGTTTTTGTAACTGTAAAAGGAGTACCAGTATTTTACAGTCCTTACATGCAATTTTCTTTAGATGATCAGAGAAAAACTGGCTTCCTTGTTCCGGATTTTTCAGGTAGTTGGGTTAAAGGGCCGGACGTTATTACTCCCTTTTACTGGAGTATAGCACCAAATATGGATATGCTGATAAGGCCTGGATACATTCAAGAGAGAGGAAGTAAACTTGAATCAACGTATAGATATCTAAATCAAAATTTTATAGGTACTATGTATTTTTCTTTCCTAGATGATGATTCTGAATACAAAGGATCAGGAAAAAATACAAGAAGTAACAGCGATAGATACAATTTTTACTTTAAACATGAACACACATTCGCGAATAATTTAAAAATCGATTTACTTTATGACAAATTTTCTGATAAAGACTATTTCGATGATTTTGGAAGTGGTATATCGGATAGTAGTACGTCATATAGAACAAGGCATGCAAAGCTAGAATATGATTTTAATGGCTGGTCTATTCGCTCTAGATTTATGGGATATCAGACATTTGATAAAAATTTAAATTCTTCATCTCAACCATATGACATATTGCCAGAAGTGAATATCCATAAGAGAGTGGATCAAAGTTTTGTAAATTACGATTTGAACTTAAATATTGCGGAATGGGATCATGTGTCAAAAGTTGATGGTACAAGAGCAGACGTGCAAATAGGTATTGATAGAACTTTTTTTGCGAAAGGAATATCAATAAAACCAAGATTCAAATTACAACACACTACTTACGATTTAGATAAACAATCTGCAGGTCTAACGTCTAGCCCAAGTAAAACGATACCAATATTTTCTTTAGATAATGAAATGACATTATCAAAGCAAATTGGTAACTCTAGTTTAGTTCATCAAATTAAACCTAGAATATTTTACTTGTACTCTGGCGAAGAAGATCAAAGTGATATTCCTATTTTTGACACTGGAGTTAATGAATTTACATATTCACAGTTATTCCGAGATAATAGTTTCTCAGGATATGATAGAAACAATGATACAAACCAGCTAACACTCTCACTTTCTTCAGGATTTTACAGTATTGAGGAATCTAGAGAATTATTTTCTGCCAGCATTGGGCAGATTTTTTATTTTGAGGATAGAAATGTATCACTAGACAATAGTTCAGTAAGTAGAAGAGCGAATTCAAACATAGTTGCGGAACTTGAATATAAGCCATTTTTAAACACAAGTTTTAAATCTACTTTTATGTATGATAGAAAAGCAGTAAGCCAAAAAACACAAAAAAATATTCATACATTTCAATATAAAGGTAAAGGAAACAATGTGTTTAATGCGAGCTACAGATATAGAAAAAATGACATCGAGCAAGGTGATTTAAGCTTCGCTTGGGGGTTAAGTGATAGATTAAATATTCTTGGAAGATGGAATTACGATTTTAAAAATAATTTAAGCGCAAATAATTCTGGTGATATTGAGACACTAGCTGGATTAGAATATGAAAGTTGTTGCTGGAAAGCAAGATTAGTTCACAGGAGATTTAAAATTGATGAAAATTCTTTTGAAAAAGATATTCAATTCCAAATAATGTTAAAAGGATTTACTGATGTTGGAACACCCTTAGGTGATCTAATTTCCAATAGTATAAAAGGGTATATTGATAAAGAATATTAATTAAAATGAAATATATAAAACTAATAATATTTTTTGTATTATTTAATACAAATGCTTTTTCAAAAATTTTGGATCAAGCAATAGTCATTATAGAAAATGATGTAATCACCCAAACAGAATATCAAAAGAGATTAAGATTTATATTAAATCAGTATCAATTAACTGGTCAACAACCACCCCAAGATAAAGAAGCTTTTTACAAGCAAGTTCTTGATCATATGATAAATAAAAGATTACAAATGCAATTTGCGAAAAGTATTGGTCTTGAAATAAAAGAATGGATGGTAGACAAGTCAATGGAAAATATGGCAAAGAGAGCAAATCTTTCACTTTCTGAATTTAGAGAAAAAATCATTGAGAGTGGGGTAGACTACAGTATTTATAGAGAAAATTTAAAAGAAGATTTAATTTCAAGAGAAATTCAACGAAGAGTGATCTCTGAAAGAATAAAAATTAGTGAAAAAGAGATTGATGAATTTATTGAACATCAATCACACGTATTTAAAGAAAATAATGAATATAAAATTTCTTTAATTTTAGTATCTCTCCCAGAGACTCCATCAATAAATGAAAAAATTACCGCAAAGAAAAAGATTGAAATGATAAAAGGTAAGTTTTTATCCGGAGAAAGTTTTTCATCTCTAGCTAGAAATTATTCTGATAGCGGTAATGCTTTAGATGGTGGTGATTTAGGATGGAGAAAAATTAGTGAGGTACCTGAAATATTTTTAGATTCTTTAGAAGTTGTTGGTAAAGGTAGCATTAGTGATATTATTGAAACTCTAAATGGATTTTACTTATTTTTCTTGGAAGACAAAAAAGAAATGCAAAATGTTGAAATTGTAGAGAGAAAAGTAAGACATATTCTAATTAAAAAGAATGCAATTGTAACTGACGAGATTGCACAAAATAAGCTTAAAGAATTAAAGGTAAGAATTGAAAATGGAGAATCATTTTCTGATCTTGCTAAGGCCTATTCTGATGATACGATGTCAGCCGCTTCTGGTGGTGAGTTGGAGTGGTCTGCCCCAGGAACTTTTGTACCTCAATTCGAAGATAAAATAGATCAACTTCCACTCAATCAAATTAGCGTGCCTTTTCTAAGTCAGTTTGGATGGCATATTCTTGAAGTTCTTGATAAAAGAGTACAAGATAATACTGAAATTATTAAAAGAAATTTAGCTAAGCAATATCTAATTTCAGGTAGGTCGAGAGAAGTAATAGATGCTTGGTTAATTGAGTTAAAAGAAAAAAATTTTATAAAATATGTTTCCGAAAATAAGAAAAAAACTAATAAAATTCTCGAAAGAAATAATTCTCTACAACAACGATGGGATCCTTTCTCTGAATGAAAAAATATCCGAAAATACTAATATCCCCAGGCGACCCTTCTGGAATAGGTTATGATATTCTTTTTGATTTAACAAAAAAGAAATTTCCTGCGCACATAGTTATTGTTGCTAGTTATGATAAGTTAAAAGAAAGATCAGAATTACTTAGAAAAAAAATTAATTTAATAAAAATTGATATAAAGCAAGATAACCTACCAAAATTAAAAAAAAATGACTTATTAATACATGATATACCTAGTAGAAAAAAAGTAGATATTGGCTCACCAAGTATTAAGCATGCGCCTATGATAATTGAATCGTTAAATCTGTGCATTGAGTACTGTATTTCTAGAGAATATGATGCAATGGTCACTGGGCCAGTACAAAAAAATATTTTACTAGAATATGGCGAGAAATTTTCTGGACATACAGAATATATTGCAACTAAGACTGGTGGTACTCCAATTATGATGCTCCATTCAAAGAATTTAAAAATCGCTCTTCTAACAACTCACGTTCCTTTAAAGAAGGTGCCAAATTTAATCACAGGAGAAAGAATTAAAAATTATGTTGAAATAATTAGTTCAGACCTAAATGAAAAATTTGGCATCAAAAAACCACGAATAAATGTATGCGGGCTAAACCCACATGCTGGTGAGGAAGGATATATTGGTAAGGAAGAAAAGGAAATTATCTCTCCAGCTATAAAAGACTTGAAAAAACGCGGTTATAATGTTTTTGGGCCATATTCGGCTGATACAATATTTGCCAGAGATGATGCGGATTTAATACTAGCAATGTATCACGATCAAGCCTTACCAGTAATAAAAACATTGGGCTTTGGTAGCATTGTTAACACGACTTTAGGTTTACCAATTGTAAGAACATCTGTAGACCATGGTACAGCTATTGATATTGCGGGAACAAATAAAGCTGATTCAAGTAGCTTAATAGCTGCAATACAGGCATCTATCAACATAGTAAAAAGTAAAAATGTTTGAAAAAATAAATCCAAAAAAAAGTTTGGGTCAGAATTTTTTAAAAAATCAAATTACAATTAATTTAATTGGTGACATAATAAATATTAAGGAAAGTGATTACGTAATAGAAATAGGGCCAGGGATGGGAGCTATTAGCAGTAGTATACTGGATAAAACGAAAAACTATGTTGGAATTGAAAAAGATCCTTATCTTTCTGAATATCTAAAAAAAAAGTATGAAAAAGATATAAAAATAATAAACGAGGACGTCCTGAAAGTTGAATTTTCTGATATTTATAAAAAAAAATATAGAATAATTGGCAATATTCCATATAACATATCAACCGAAATTATTATTAAGTGTATCGAAAATAGAATGAATATTCAGTCAGCTTTCTTTATGATGCAGAAAGAATTTGTGGATAGAATACAATCTAAATTTGGAAATAAGGTATTTGGAAGATTATCTGTTTTTTGTCAGATATTTTTTGATATAAATAAATATATCGATATTTCCCCCAAAGATTTTTATCCAGAACCAAAAGTTTATTCGTCTTTTTTTTCTATTACTCCAAAAAAGAAAATATTATTAGAAGAAAACGAAATTGATAGTTTTTTAAATTTCGTAAAAGAAATTTTTGAAAAAAGAAGAAAAAAAATCAAGAATTGTATTTCAATAAAGTACGACAATGTATATGATAATATTGATAAAAGAGCTGAACAATTATCAATTCAAGAAATGATTAATTTATATAGAGACTTAAAGAATGATGGAAAGCTTGTATAAAATTGAGGTCAAAGTTTTTACAGAGTATGTTGAAAGTCAATCATTGCCGTCTGAAGGTAAATATTTTTTTTCGTACACCGTTAAAATAAAAAATATTGGTAAAATTCCTGCAAAGCTTATTAGTCGTCATTGGATAATAACTGATGCAAATGAAAGGAAAGAAGAAGTCAGAGGGTTAGGAGTTGTCGGAGAGCAGCCAAGGCTGAAAACAAATGAATCTTTTGAATATACAAGCGGCACAATAATTAATACTCCGGTAGGTACAATGTATGGTACTTACCAAATGATTGCTGATAATGGGTACGAATTTGATGCAGAAATACCTCTTTTTTCTTTAAATGTCCCGAAAGTCTTAAATTGATATGTCTACATTTGCTATTGGGGACATTCAAGGTTGTTACAAAGAATTCAGAAATTTACTAAATGAAATTAAATTTAATAAGAGTAAGGATACTTTGTGGTTAGCGGGTGATTTAGTTAATAGAGGGCCAAATTCTTTTGACGTAATTAAATATGTAATGGATTTAGAGTCCAGTGCAATAACTGTTTTAGGAAATCACGATTTTTACTTACTTGCCTCGTATTATAAGGTTGACCCATGGCCACATAAAAATAATAATTTTAATGAGATTATTGATGATCCTAATGGAGACCAAATAATAAACTGGCTTAAAAACCAAAAGATGGTGCATACTGATAAGGATCTTGGTTTTATTATTGCGCACGCAGGAATTTATCCTAAATGGACACTAGAGGATATAAATTTTTTATCAAAAAATATCGAGAAAAAGCTTCAAGATAAGAACTGCAACTATTTTTTAAAGTATCTTTGGAATGACGAGCCAGCAAATTGGCATGAGGCATTAAGTGAGGATGAAAAATTAATATTTGCTGTTAATGTATTTACTAGAATGAGATATCTTAATAAAGATTTGTCCTTAAATTTAACAGTTAAAGCTAATCCGAATGATGTTGAAGCAGATGGCAAATATCCTTGGTTTGAATTTAAAAATGACGTATTAAATGAATTCAAGATGATTATTGGTCATTGGTCAACTTTAGGCTACTACGAAAAAAATAATTTTGTTTCAATAGATACTGGATGTGCTTGGGGTAAAAAATTAACTGCTATTGAACTAAAAAGTAACAAGAAAGTGAAAAAATATCAGGTTACATGCTAAGCTTTTTTACATATACCTCTGATCTGAAGTTATGCGAGTTTTTTTCATTTTTACTATAATTTTCGCTACTAACTAAATCCCAAGCTTCGAAATCCACTTCGGGGAAATATTTATCTCCTTGAATATTCTCATCAATTTTTGTAATAAATATTCTTGCTGCCAAATTAATGGTCTGAGTGTATATCTCCTGCCCACCTATAATAAAAACTTCATCTTCATCTTTTACAGACTGAAGTGCTTCATTTATAGTCTTATAAACGGGGACTTCCTTATGAGTAAGGCTTCTTGATAAGATAATATTCTTTCTACCTGGCAAAGGCTTACCTATTGATTCATATGTAAGTCTTCCCATTATGATAGTTTTTCCCATGGTAATTGATTTGAAATTTTTAAGATCATCCGATAAATGCCATGGCATTGTATTATCTTTACCGATTACTCTATTTTTGGACATTGCTACGATAATCGAAATATTCATATTAGACAGCGATTTCACCACTAATATGTGGGTGTGATTTATAATTTTCTATCTCGATGTCTTCAAATTTAAAGGAAAAGATATCATCAACTCTTCTTTTTATATTTAAATTTGGAAGTGGGAATGGCTCTCTCGCCAGTTGAATTTTTGCTTGTTCGATATGATTTTTATATAAGTGCAAATCTCCAACAGTATAAATAAATTCACCAATATCTAAGGAAAGAACATGAGATACCATGTGTAATAAAAGTGAGTAGGAAGCAATATTAAATGGTACTCCTAAAAAAGAATCTGCGCTTCTTTGGTAAAGCTGGCAAGATAACTTATTTCCTTCAATATAAAATTGAAATAAACAATGACACGGTGGAAGCGCCATTTGATGAAGCTCTCCTACATTCCAAGCAGACACAATATGTCTTCTTGAATCAGGATCATTTCTAAGGCCTTCTATCAAGTTCTCAATTTGATCAACATAGCTACTATCTTTTCTACCCCATTTCCTCCACTGAACACCATAAATTTTACCAAGATCTCCTTTATTATCAGCCCATTCATCCCAAATAGAAACTCCATGATCATTTAAAAATTTAATATTACTATCTCCATTCAAAAACCATAAGAGTTCGTATACAACTGATTTTATATGTATCCTTTTTGTTGTAACTAATGGAAACCCCTTACTCAAATCAAATCTTGTTTGATATCCAAATGTTGACAGAGTCCCAACACCAGTTCTATCGGCTTTTTCAACACCATTGTTTAATACGTGACTGAGTAAATTATGGTATTGCTTCATGAATGATTTCCTTTATTTATTTGTAACAGATATATACCTAAAAGTAACATTGGCAGACATAATAGTTGACCCATTGTAACCCAATTAAATGCAATATATCCAATATGAGCGTCCGGCATTCTAAAGAATTCAATTGAAAATCTAAAAGCAGAATAAAGGATAAGAAAGTAAGCTGTAATAACTGAAAAACTCAATTTTTTTAAATACAAAATATTCAAAATTATAAATAATATTATCCCTTCGAAAACCGCTTCATATATTTGTGTTGGATGCCTAGGAATCATATCTACGCTTGGAAAAATAATACCAAAGGAAGTATTTGTTGGCTTCCCCCAAAGTTCACCATTAATAAAATTTCCTATTCTTCCGGTAAATAAACCGATTGGTGTCAAAGCGGTAATGAAATCTGATATTTGGAAAAATTTGATTCTATTTTTTCTACAAAAATAATAAATGCTTATTAGAACTCCTATGAAGCCACCATGAAAGCTCATGCCTCCTTCCCATATAAAGAATAGAGATAATGGGTTTTCAATTGTAAATGCAAAATTATAAAAAAAACAATACCCTATTCTTCCTCCAAAAAAAACACCTAAGAAACTGTAGAAAATCAAATCAGAAAATTGATCTCTTGATATGGGAACTAAATGTTTTCTTATATATATGTTACCCAAAATCCATGCCAGAAAAAAAGCAAATAGGTACATAATTCCGTACCAATAAATATGGAAATTACCAATTGTTAGAAAGATTGGATCAATACTATGTATCATAAGTAAATAATTCTTTCAAAAAGCATATGATACCAGAGGAAACAAGAATTTTAACCATGTAAATATTTTTTCCGCTTTATTAACGAATAGAAGTATAATGTCAATAAATTGATGTTACGGGCTTTATGTTTTATGAAAATTCTCTATTTTTTTAAAAAACTGTTTAAATTTCTTTTTCATATTACGAATACGAAAAAAATTATATCTGATATAGGTAGTTTTAATATTTGCGCTAACCAAAAACAAGCTGAAAAAATTAGGCTTTGGTTTAAAAAAATACTAGATATTGTTGATGTTAAGCTCGTAGTAAAAGGTAAAGTAAAAGAGGGGAATTATTTAATAATTTCGAATCATTCGTCCTGGCTTGATATTGTAATTCTTGGCAGTATATTTCAAACAACATTCCTATCAAAAATTGAAATTAGTAGATGGCCAGTTTTAGGCAAAATTACAACAGCAGTGGATATGCTTTTTATAGATAGAGGCGCAAAGAATGCTGCAAATAAGGCTGTCCAAGATATTTCACAATACATCCAAAATAATAGAAACGTTACAATTTTTCCTGAGGGAACATCGTCAGGGGGGAAGGGTTTATTAAATTTTAAACCGCGTCTTTTTGCCAGCTGTATTGAGGCAAATTGTCCAGTTCAATGTGTTACAATAAGATATCCCTTTAAGGGTGAGAGAATGCACCCCACTGTTCCATTTGTAAGGAAAAATTCTTTGTTTTTAAATATTTTAAAAGTTTTATATAGAAACGATATTATTGCTGAAGTAAGTATTGTTGATTTTGTAGATACTGAAAATAAGAATAGAAAAGATATATCAAAAGAATGCTATGAAATTGTAAAAAATAATTTAGAACATAATGCTTAGTAACATCTTAGAAACTGCTTTTCATTTAATTTTTACTCTTAACGAAGATTTAATTGAAATTATAAGCCTGTCATTAAAAGTAACAATATCTGCTCTTGTGATATCAGTGATAATAAGTATACCATTTGGTGCTTTTCTTGTTTTATATAGAAATAAATTACAATCTATGGTGATTCTAATTTCAAACACACTCATGGGAATGCCTCCAGTTGTTCTTGGATTAATTATCTACACCCTTGTATCAAAAAGAGGTATTTTTGGTTTTTTAGATATTCTATATACACCATCAGCTATGATAGTTGCGCAAACATTGTTAATAACGCCAATTGTAGTTTCACTTACCTATGAAGAAATTTATAAAAAATATAAAGATTACTATTTATTTTTAAATTCTTTAAACCTTAGTAACTTTTCTAAACTCAAGACCCTAATATACGAGTGTCGCTATGCACTAATTACTGTTACATTAACTGGTTTTGGGCGTGCCAGTGCTGAAGTTGGGGCCGTAATGATCGTCGGTGGAAATATTAACCATTTTACCAGGGTCATGACAACCGCAATAGCTTTCGAAACTAGTAAGGGAAGTATAGAATTAGCTGTAGCTTTAGGTTTAATTTTAATATTAATATCTTTTATGATAACTTTAATAATAAAATCTTTACGTAAAATAAAATGAAAATTCTTCCAATAAAGATAGAAAACCTTTCTTATACTATAAAAGATAGTGAAATATTAAAAAACATAAATATTTTTTCTGATGAAAAAAAAATTACAATAATTGCTGGGAATAATGGTTCTGGAAAAACAACTTTGCTAAAGTTTATGCACGGACTTATTGAGGATCCATCAAATAGTATTAGTTGGGGAAGTAATTCAATAAGAGAAATTAAAGAGCAACAATCTATGGTTTTTCAGACTCCTATTCTTTTAAACAGAACAACTTTTGAAAACATTTTGTATGTTGCAAAGAAAAAAAAAGTTAATAAAAAACATTCTGTTAATAAAATTATTGAAAAGCTAAATTTAGAGAGTATTTCTAATACTGATGCAAGATATCTATCAGGAGGAGAAAAGCAAAAAGTTGCAATAGCGATGTCAATAATAGGAAATCCAACGATAATTTTTTTAGACGAGCCTACATCTCAACTTGATCCAGTTTATAAAAATGAAATTGAAAGTATAATTTCTGAGCTCTCAAAAGATGGTACAAAAATTTTTATGACATCTCATGATATATCACAAATAAAAAGAATTGGAGAGGAGATAATATTTTTAGATAAAGGTGAAATAATATTTAATGGAAAATTAATAGAATTTCTTGATCAAGATATAAG
>CEVE01124535.1_pt1 | contig 16179 bp, 9 predicted proteins | sample 356431 | NCBI WGS metagenome assembly CEVE01 (sample SAMEA2622764, study PRJEB7988) | marine metagenome | isolation source: saline water (ENVO:00002010), including
TGTCTTCTCCTTCAAGATGAATCAATTGCTCATTTACCCATGCCGCAGGGACCTGAGTCTGACTTTCTGATGCAACATCACCTGCAACAACTACGAAACCTGCCTTTACAGCTATATCATATGCCGTACTGACCCAATAATTGTTGAAAACTCCTCCTGGTAAATCTACTTTTGTTCCGTTCATCCAATAATGAGCATATGTTCCTCCAGTGCCTGGAATATCTTTACCTTCATTATCTACTTCAGCTATCCAATCAACCTTTCCTGCAACATAAACCATATCTCCTTCGACATATCCACCGTGTCCCTCACCTCCGTAAATTCCTTTCTGCCATCCTCCACCATTTGGCATGTCAGTTCTATTTCCATTAGCTTTCCAGTAAGAAGCTTTAGGGAGATATCCTAACATATTATTAGGTGCCATACTCATTCCAAAATAATACATTGTTCCATTTGATACTTCTACATCTAATACCTCTCCATCTCCTCCAGATGGTCTACTCAAATTAGTTCTTGCTCCATTTTTCCAATAAGCAGGAATGACGAAGTGGTGATTATTCATGTAGTATCCCCCAACAAATACATTTCCATTATCTTTTACAGCTATACCATACCCAGAAGAATCTCCACCTGATAACTTATTTTTTTTTGTATTTTTCCAGTAAGCAGCCCCGTTATCTCTTCCAGCTGTATACACATCACCATCGTGTACAGCTATTGCATATGCTTCAGCATTACCAGTCCCCTCAAGCTCAAATTGCTCGTTATCAACCCAATAAGATGCGTTTCCTCCAAAATTGTATCCGACCGCATAAACCTTACCGTCTACAACAACAAGGTCAGAAACTTCGCCTTCGCCGAGATCAAACCTAACTCCATTTTTCCAGTAACAAGCAATTTGTTGTCCTGAGGAATTATTAATATAACCACCAATATAAACGTCTCTGTCAGGTATAAATTCTTTTCTTGCACTAACAGAGTCACTTTCTTCACCACAACTGACAACCATAAAAATTGATAATATTAATAGTAAGGTCTTTTTCATAATTTCTTTTTTTCGAAAATAATAAATTATCAAAAAAAAAGTCGTCATATATTAGTAAAATATTTAAAATTTCTACAGATATTTTAATGGTATGAAAACTTTAGGTTTAAAATTAATTTTGATATCAATTTTATTTTTTCAGTGCTCCACAAATAAAAATTTTATGAACCAATTAAAAATAGAAAAGAAGGAATTTGGCACTACTGAAGATAATGTTACTGTCTATCAATTTGTCCTAAGTAATGAAAATGGGATGGAAGTTTCTATTATTAACTACGGTGGAATAATAACTTCACTAAAAGCAAAGGATAGACATGAAAAGTATCAGGATATTGTCCTTGGGTTTAACAGTCTTGCTCCTTATGAGGACGAAAACCCTTATTTTGGTGCACTTATTGGAAGATATGGAAATAGGATTGCCAAAGGTGCTTTTCGATTAGATGATAAAACTTATAATTTAGATATTAATAATGCTCCAAATCATCTTCATGGGGGTTTAAAGGGATTTCACAAAGTAGTTTGGAACCCTAAGGAAATTATCAATGATACCAATGTATCATTAGAATTAACCTATCTAAGTAAACACATGGAGGAGGGTTATCCTGGAAATTTGGATGTAAAAGTGACTTATACACTAAATAATAAAGATGAATTACATGTATTGTATGAAGCTGAGACTGATAAGAAAACAATAATAAATTTAACTCAACATTCGTATTTTAATTTATCTGGTGATTTTAGTGAAGACATTTTAAATCATGAAATTAAAATTAATGCAGACGCTTTTCTCCCAGTTGATGAAACTCTTATACCTACTGGAGAAATAAGAAGTGTTGAGGGATCACCGTTTGATTTTAGAAATTTAAAGTTAATTGGCAGAGATATAGACTCAAATGATAATCAGATCAAATTTGGAAAAGGATATGATCACTGCTGGGTTATAAATAATCAAGATGCAGGTTTGAGACATGTAGCCTCCCTGTATCATTCTCAGACTGGACGTATAATGGAAATTGAATCTGATCAACCGGGAATTCAATTTTATTCAGGGAATTTTTTAGATGGTACACTCGAATCAAAAGGAGAAGGTTATTATAATTATCGAACAGGACTTTGTCTTGAGACTCAACAATATCCCGACTCACCTAATCAAAAAAATTTTCCTTCAGTAGTTCTCAATCCTAATGAAAAGTATATAACCAAAACAATTTTTAAATTTTCATCAAAATAAATTTACATTTTGAATTATAAAATTGTTTGATTTTTATACTTTTGTAATTAACAAAAAAACCACATATGAAAGTTTTAAAGCTCCATCCAGACTATTTAGGTGTTACTTTTAGCTCATTGTGTATGTTACACTGCTTTCTTACCCCTTTTCTCTTCATAACACAGGCTCATCTATCAACAATGCCTGCATGGTGGCAGCCTCTAAATTTTGTTTTTTTAAGTCTCTCATTTTTCGCAGTTTACAGGTCATCACAAAACTCATCTAAGCAGATAGTTAAATTTTTTATGTATCTCTTTTGGACAATTCTTGCATTCTTACTTATAAGTGAAGAGATAGAACTTTTACATTTACCTGAGGCTTTAACTTATGCCACTGGTTCAATATTGGCGTTTATACATATTTATAACAGAAAATACTGCCAGTGTGATGATGAAGAGTGCTGTGTGAATGAAAAATGATATTAACATCACTTATCTTGAAATAATTACGTGAGTTTTAAATTTATATTCTTTTTATCTATAATTTTTATCTCTTTATCCTCTTCAAGCAGTTTTCATTTTAATAAATTCTTACCAAATAAAAAAAAAGATCAGATAGCCATGGGTTATGTTTACAATGATGTAAATGAGAACTTATCTATGGATAAAAACGAGATTGGAATTTCTGGTGTTTACGTTTCTAATGGGGTTGAGATAGTAAAGACAGATAAAGATGGTAAGTATAAGATACCCGTCTCTGATGATGCTATAATCTTTGTAATTAAACCTAGAAATTGGATGACTCCAATAAACAATTTGAATTTACCTCAATTCTATTATATACACAAACCTAACGGGTCACCAAGTAATTTTACTTTTAAGGGGGTAGATGCCACTGGACCTCTTCCGAGGAATATAAACTTTCCACTTTATGCAGAGAATGGAAAATCAAATTTTAAGATGATCGTTTTCGGAGACCCTCAACCATACAGCCTTGAAGAAGTTGATTTTTTTTCAGAAAATATAGTATCTGAACTAGTGGCTGTCAAGGGTGTGGAGTTTGGAATGACTATGGGTGATATTGTTGGAGATAATCTTGATCTATTAGAACCAATTAACCAAGCTGTCTCAAAGATTGGAATTCCCTGGTATAACGTCCTTGGTAACCACGATGTTAACTTTCAAGCAGATAGAGACGAACTGTCTGATGAAACTTTTGAGAGAATATATGGACCTCCAAATTATGCTTTTGTATATGGTGATGTACATTTTATAGTTGTTGATAACGTTATTATGAATGATCCTGTTGGTGATCGGGGTTATGTCGGTGGATTAAGACCTGATCAGATTGAATTCGTAAAGAATTACCTTGAACTGGTTTCAAGAGATGATTTGATTGTCCTGACAATGCATATACCACTTGTTCAACACGAGAGGTTTAGAGAAAGTGATCAGAAAGAGTTATTTAGTCTACTTAGTGAATTTCCTAACACATTATCAATATCTGCTCACTCACACACGCAAAATAATACTTTTTTCCATGAAGAATCCTCCCACTGGCAGGGTGAGGTCCCGCATCATCATTTCAATGTTGGAACTACGTCTGGAAACTGGTGGAATGGGGTAAGAGATGAAAATGATATACCTCTCACTATGATGAGAGATGGAACTCCCAATGGATACTCATATATCACCTTTAATGGTACAAAGTATATAATTGACTGGAAAGTGTCTGGTAAACCAGAGGATTATAGAATGAACATTCATACTCCTAGGGGGGTAAAGGAAGGGGAGAGCTCCTCAACTCCAATTACAGTTAATTTCTTTAACGGTAGTGAACAATCAGAATTAAGTTTTAGAGTCTTAGGCGAAACAGAATGGGCAAAAATGGATCAAGTAAGTCAGCAAGACCCTTTTTATTCTCTAATCTATGAAAGATTTAATGACTACAACTCGTTAAAGATTAAGGAATCATGGGAAAATGACCCTCAGTTAAAAGATAAATCCTACCCACTTATAAAAAGGATGTACGAGGCAAATAAGTCTACTCATCTATGGCAAAGTAAAATAGGTGCAAGTTTACCCGAAGGAGTCCATATAATTGAGGTTATGGTAAAAGACAGATACGATAGGGAATTTAAAGATTACCATTCGATAAGAATTGTAAAAGACTAAAATATTTAATCAAACTAACCTAAATGATCAAATTATGAGAAATAAATTATTAATATTTTTAATAACAACATTAATTCCATTTATTTCTTTATCTCAGGAAAAAGAAAAGGGTAACTCATTATTAAATAAAATAAATCCAAAGTCTCAAGGTACTGGTATTGGAAATATACTAAATGACAAAAAAGATGAAATTCTTGAAAAACAAATTGATATTTTGCTGAAAGAGATTCAAAAAATTAATAAGAATTTTGAAGACAATTTCTCTAGCTCGGTTGACCAATTATTAAAAGAAAATAAAAACTATTTAGATGAACTAGAGAATGAGTATAGGTCGAAACTTAGAGAGGAACATGAGAAAATCTCAGATTTAAAAAAGTCTGTTGATGAAATTCTTAAAATTAAAGATTTAGAACTTAGAATAGTCGATAAAAAGATTGATGAAATCAATAAGAACTTAAAAAATTTATCAAGTGATGAGTTTATTAAAAACTTTAAAAAGGAATTGAAAAAACAACTCGAAGAGTTCAAAAACTCAACAATTGACTCATTTGAGGAACAACTTAATATAAGTGTAGATACTACTAAAATTGGTTAAATTTAATTTGACTCAGAATAGAAAACTTTATTATTTTAATTTTGTGAGTAGGTTAATATTGCTCTCTCAACCATCCATCTCTCAACTGTCTCAGGCCAATTTTTAAATGACCCATCATAATTTTTCGCAAGACCTAATCCATGAGAGCCACCTTCCCATATATGAAGTGCTGCTGGAATATTATTTTTTCTCAATGCCAAATAATATTGAATACTATTTTCAGGAGGAACTCCAGTATCCTGGTTTGTATGAATTAATATAGCTGGGGGAGTATCATCCTTTACTTGCAGTTCATTAGAATAATAATTTATTGAATCTTCTGACGGCATTTTTCCTAATAAATTTTCTTTCGTTCCGTTGTGAGTGTAGGGTGTATTTTGCATTGTTATAACAGGGTAGACTAAAATTGAGAAATCTGGCCGACTACTAATTCTATCAATTTGTAACTCAGAATTATATAATCCATTATCATGATGAGTTGATAATGTGGATGCTAGATGTCCACCAGCTGAAAAACCCAGAACACCAATATTTTTTTCATCTATCTCCCATTTTTTGGCATTGTCTCTAATGATTCTAATTGATCTTTGAGCATCATCAAGAGCTACTTTACTTCTACAACTTTTAGATTCCCAGTGAGGTACTCTATGCTTTAAAACAAATGCTGAAATCCCTAATGAGTTAAGCCACTTGGCAACTTCTATTCCCTCTTTATCAAACCAAATCCCATAGTACCCACCACCAGGAATTACAAGAACAGCAGGTTTATTTGTTTTATTTAAGGATGTGGGATAGTACCAAATTTCGGGCTCCACAACTTTCTTGAAAATCCTTCCGTCTTGATCATAGTCTATTTCAGCAGGTAAATTATTTGTGCAATTTACTCCTTCTGGATAGAGCGGAATTATCTCTTTCTGCGCGTAAACTAAGCATATACCGAATAAATAAAATTTTATTGTAAAAAATAATTTCATGTAATAATAAAAATTAGTTTGATAAAATATTTTTCAAGAAAGCTATTTCACTCTCATCATAAGGGGTTTTGTCTGGTAAGTAGATATCATGGTGCCAAACTTCAGGTGGTGAGGTGAAGTCTTCATCCCAAGATGACCAAGGAAAAATAGTATTGGTTTTACCAGCAACAAACCCCCAATTTATTGCTGCTATCTTTTTCTCTTTCAGAAGAGGTAACATCGCCTGGAAGGTACTTCCCTGACCCCTAGCAAGATACTCAGTACACATTATAGGTCGATTATATGTCTCTAGCTGCTCAATTCTGAGTTTCATCTCGTTTATATCTCCGTAAGTATGGAAAGAGATCACATCTGAGTTGGATAATGTAAACTTAGATAGGTCAGACAGACTATCTAATTTTGACCAGTCATTATCTTTTTCCCACGTTTTCCATATGGAAGTAGTAAGTGGTTGGGATGGATTTACTTCTCTTGCCCATTTGAAAGCTTTTCTAAGAAGAGATAAGGTATAAATATCTTTATTTTCTTTAATTGCAAATTCGTTATGTCCTTTTTGGGTTGGGGCAACATTTCCAGGTTCATTGTAAAGATCCCACCCAATAACTCTCTTATCGTCTGCAAAATGACTTATGATACCTTTAACATAGTCTTTTACCTCCTCGTGTCTAGAGCTATCTCCTAAAATTGCTGATCCTGGTGACTGGACCCACCAAGAATTATGTACAAAGGGCATTGGATCTGGCTGTTTCCCAAGTTTTGGTGCAGGGTGCCAACAATCATCAAATAGGACAAGTAATGTTTTTATGCCCTTACTATCCGAAATCTCTAAATAATTTTCAATTCTTTTTATAAAACCTATTGAGTCTTGATCCCAAAGTAGGTTGTGTAAATATACCCTGTGAGTATTCATACCAAGCTCAGCACTCCAACCTAATTCTCTATCTATAGTCTCTCGGTCGTATGTGTCTTCTTGCCAGAATTCTAACTGATTTATAGATGTGCTTGGGTTGAAATTTGAGCCAACCATCCATCCGTTCTCATTATGCCACTCCCAAGCTCTCTCCTGTGTCCACTTATTTTCAGAAATGGGTAAAGATGTTTGTTTGCACTGGGTTAATATTAATGATATAAATAATAGGGATGTGAAGTTGGTTAGTTTTTTCATAATTTAAATCTAATGTTTTTTAATCTATCTCACTGTATAAGTTAATTTTTCGATTTTATTAGAATTAGCTACTAATATATTGTCTCTGAAAAGTTTTAAGCCTTTTCCTCTGTTGTATTTTTTGCCAGTTCTGTCCCATATCAGGTAGAATTTTACGCCCTGGTAATATAAGTTGTCTACCGCAAACCAATCCCATTCGTCTGGCACAAGGGGATTTATCTCAATTGTACTATTAAGTTTGGGTTTAATACCTATTAAGTCAGATAGTATCAGATCTGTGAATCCTGAATGATTATAATCCTTTCCTCTCTCGACACCTCCTTTCTCATCAGACCATCCTTTGTTGTCCCAATTCTTTAATCTTGTCCTAGATATCCAATCGCCCGTATAGGGGTTGATGTTTTCATCAATCCAGTTAACTATTTCATTATTTTCATTCTCTAACTTGTGTTGTCGAGAATATTGGAGAAGCAGATTATAATAATCATTTTTATTAACAGTTTTATTTTCTGAATAATTATTCAGAAAATTTGATAAGGCCTTGAGGGTTTGAGTTGTTGCAAACGGCCACGATGGTCCATTCCACTGACATTCATGTCCTTCATAGCTTATTTTAAAGTATGGATCAGACTGTTCTGTCACTGTAAGTCCGACAGGGGCATAAAAGCCAGTAGTATCTATAACTTTTTTCCAAGCTAATGCAAACTTTGGATCATCATCTGGTAAATTAAAGTACCAGGGAACATAACCAATTAACTCCCTTACACTCAGTGGATTAGTAGTCTCGTTATATTTTTTAGGTAAAACAGTAAAAAAATTCAATTCTTTGTTCCATAATCTTCTTTGAATTTCCTCCTTTATTTTATTTGCTTTTAATTCATATTTTTCTCCGTTCTCTATGTCATTATTCATAAATGAAATTTTTGATATAGCTTTTGCATCTGCATACATATAACTATTAATTGTTGGCCTAACTGCCTCTTTTCCAAATATTTCAGTGCCATTATTTAATTTTCTTCCGCTAACTGTCAGCTCCATTCCATCTCTGTCGTCATATTGAAAAAAAAGAACCTTGTCTTTTTCTTTTCTGATTTTTTCCCACTCATTGTAATTATTAATAAGCGGTTTCAGTTGTTTCCTCATGATAGAATCATTCCTGTGGATATTATTAAATGCAAGAAATGCATCAGCAATCCAGAAACTGTACTGTCTTATTCCCTCTCCAGATTTATTTAACCAAAAATCAATGTACTCAGAGATGTATTTTGGATTTTTCAGCCACCTTCCTTCATATATATGATGACCAGCTGGACAATTTATTGTATTATGTTTCATTGACCACCCAACCTCAGGAAGAAATTCAGTGATTACAAATCCATCATCAGTTGATTTAATATGTTTTCTAAATGTCCACCATCTGAAGTAATAGGTTTCCTCTATTTCTTTGTTTGGAAGATCAACTAAGGGAATATTTTCATTTAAAAAATCAAATGCCTCATTATTATGAATGTACTGTTTATATAATTCGTTGTCTGATTTATTAAATTTTTGGACATAAGATTTAAGTTTAGAAGTGCCAATGATTTTATTTTTTTTCATTAAGAAAAAACCATAAAGAGCAATTAAAGTAACAAATAGTATTAGTATAAATCTTTTCATATTATATTATCAAAATCTATGGGTATAAGTAATTTTAGTAGCCCCCATCATAGATGATGTCTTATACTTTCCATCATCATTAAACCAGTTGTGATTATAAACAAAATATATATCTGATCCGGGAGTGACTGTGTACTTAAATCTATTATTCATTCCAATGTTTTCACTGATGTCGTCGTACTGGATATTAGAAGAGAATGATATAAATGGTGTAAAATCAAAATCACCTAGAAACCTAATTAAATTTGTATTAAAATTTCCTTCTCTTAGGTTTACTCTTGAATGAATATATCCTAGATTCAAGTTAATTCCAGGAAAAGGTCTAAATATTAACTCATTTTCATATACTGTTCTATTTCCTGACCAGAAGCCTTCAGTATTAAGTTCGATACCATAAACAATTTTTCTGTAGTTTGCTGTCTCTAATTCAATTTGATGGGACCAATTTGTATATTTTCCAACAGGAATAACTATTGAGTTATCTCCAAGTATATTAAAATCATTTTCAAGCCTTTCAAAGTTTTTAATTATCTGGTAAGAAATCTCATCTCCACTCTCAAATCGTATAGATAGGGGTGTTAACCTTATATTTTGTGTTAGTTTTTTCCACTGTAAACTCATCAGATTTTCAAAACTCACTTCCCACTTTAGCTCTCTTATGGTCGAGCTCTTCTCTAGAATTGGTGAAAACCTAATCCTTGGTTCAACTCTCCTAAAAGAATTTCTTCTTGAAAATCCAACTGCAGGGTCGTAAGATACCCCAAACTCTCTGTAGGATAAACTGCCTGACCAAGGATCATTTGGGAAATTAAAACGAAGGCCTCTAGCTGATCTATCCCAGATATTATTATTTATTTCACCTGGTGATTCTGGGTTATGAATTACTGCAAATGCCTGGAACTGTAAATTCTGGTTTTTGAGAAAGGTAGAAGTATTTAAAGTTAAATCAACACCGAGAGTATTTCTGTCTTGTAAGGGTGGGACAAATTCCTTTCCTTTATTTGTATGTCTTCTCGTATATAGTACGCCTATGCTACTTTCTTTGAGGAAGTTTTGTTTAAGTCTTATTACTGAGAAGTCTTCAGAATTAAAGTTATATGTTTCTCTTGTTTTTACCTGTTGAGCAGCAACCTCGATCTTACCAATTTTTCCAATTACTCTTCCACCATACAGAATTGGAATTGGATTACCTGACCGAAGACCAACTTTTCTAGAAAAATATGGATAAACACCACTGCTAGGAGCAAATCTGAAGATATTTGCTCCCTCAAGAAAGAAATCTCTTTTCTCAGGAAATCGAATAGGGAATCTGGTCAAATTGATTTGTCTGTCATCTACCTCTGTTTCAGCAAAATCAGTATTTACTGTGAGTGATGCCTTCAGACCTGGGGTTATGTTATAATTTACGTCCAATCCTCCGTCTAAACTCTGGCTATTATTATAACCACCCTCTGATTCATTTTGAACTTTTAGTGCCTCTGCCTTACCGTAACCAACTAGCTCAAGTCCTAATCCCTGAGATATGTTATTAAGTCCAGTTAGTCTGCCAGCATCTTGTGGCCTGTAAATACCTTGATTTCTTTTGTGTCCAGACCATAAAATTTCTTCATTTTTTCTTCTTATTGTCCTCTGAAAATTTATTCCCCACGTACTTGTATTTGGATCAAAATTGAGGGTGTGAAATGGTATCCTTATCTCTGCAGACCATCCGAAGTCTCCTATATAAGTCCAAGGTCTCCATATGCCATCCCAGTCTTTATTTAAACTTCTTCCTTGACCAATTGTAAGAAGTCCATCTCCCATAAGTCCCCTAGGATTAATTTCAAAAAAATATGCATTTCTACCGTCTAGGTATGTGTCGAGTATCCACATAAACCGGTCATCTGTGTTTAGAGGTGCGTCTTTCCTCATCTTGAAGGCCTTTATTCCGTCAGGCTCAGAATCGTAAAAGATTGCTCCTATATAAAGGTAATTCTCATCGTAAGCAACCTTAATAATTGTTTTCTCTGTTGGCTCTCCACCTTCTACAGGCTCCTGAACTAAAAAATCACTAATACCTGATATACCATTCCAGAATGTGTCATCTAACTTTCCATCAAGTTTTATATCTTCGGATTTTATGGGGAATGCTTCAAATGATTTTGGTTCTTTATTTTCGGACTGACTATGAAGATTTGTATATAAAAAAAGGAAAAACAAAGAAATTAATAACCTGCTCATTCTGGAAAATTAGATGTTAAAGCTAATAAAAACTTTTATAGAATAATTGAATTAATTCAATAACACTAAGTTCTCCTTCAAGTGGTTTAGGGTAACTTGAATAAATCCTCTACCTTACATTTTAAGGTTTTTGATATTTTTAATGCAAGTACTGTAGATGGCACATAAATCCCATTCTCAATTGCATTGATACTTTTTCTTGAAACTCCCGCACTCTCAGATAACTCCTGCTGAGTAAGTCCAGCTGACTTTCTGAGTTCCTCAAGATTATTTAGAAGATTTTTGTGATCTCTTCCCAAAACTATTTTCTTTCAAAACTTTCAACAGCATTGTTTATTTCATCAGCCTGGTTAGGGTAGACATAACCAGCTATTATTTGACCTACTCCAATAAACATTACGAGTAAACCAACTCCAAATACCACGTCTGTTTTGAGGCCAAAATAATCTAAAGCTGCCAACCCAACCCCAGTGAATATCGTCACTAGACCTGTTTTTCTATAGTCGGTGTTTGATTTTGACCCTTCTTTAAAAGAATTTAAAAGATCTCTTACCTCCTCAGAGTCGTTAACATTTTTAGATACTTCGATAAGTGCATTATATTTATTTTTTTTATTCTTTGATTCATAGAAAAATACTATTAATACTATAATTGCTGGTAATATAATAGCAACTATTGGGATTAATAAACTTAAATTTATGAGGTGATCAAGGTGTAGTTGGTGCAGTAGAATGGTTAACATATTTTTTATATTTAATTTTTGAAAATGTAACGCAAACTTATCATAATTTAGATGAGAAGCAAAGGTTACATTGATATATTTTTTGTCGTATTATTTATACGGATAAAAAATTTTAATTTTTATATTTATAAATATGAAATATTTATATCTATTTCTCTTATTTCCTACAATTCTATACTCTCAAAAAGCCATGGTTGAGAGGTTCGATGAGTCAACATGTCATCTAGTTCACAGGCATGACCACGATCATAGTGAAAATCATTCCTATCATGTACCCATTAGACCTCTGATTAATTTAGAGATAGATGGTAAGAAAGACTTATTTGGTGCATCAAATGAGGAAAATATGGTTACTTCATTTTTAAAAGGATATGGTAACGATGTCTGGAAATTTAATAAAGTTGACAATGAAGATATAAAAATTGAGTTTACAGGTGTTCAGGTAGGTATGTATTACTCACCTTTCGGTGAAGTACAGTTAAGTGTTATCAAACCAGACGGAAACTACATGATTGATTTTTCAAAAATATATTCCTCAAATTCTAACGCTATACCCAGAAGTTATGTGATTCCTGGTGACAGTCCTAACGGAGAGTATCAAATTGAAGTTAGTCCATTTAAAAATGAGAAGGGTGGTTATAAGCTAGGGGCTAAAAAAAATAACTCTTACATAGAATTGACAAGTTACGATTATCCTAGACCAGTAACACTTACCTCGAAAATTAATGATGCTGCAAATTCTAATGAGGAATGGAATGTTACAAAGAACGGATCCTTTTCACAGGGAGACGATGTTCATAGTTTTTCAGTTCATCTCAAAAAAGATGAAAATCTAGTGATTGATCTATATAATGTTGAACCATTTGTTCGTGGATGGTGGGGTGGAGAGGACTGGTCTTCGATGGATACTAAGCTATACCTTCTTGATTCAGAGGGTAATATTATTGCTCAAGATGATGATTCAGGAAATAATAAGAATGCAAGAATATACTATACTGTTGAAAAAACTGGTAAGTATGATTTGATAGCTACTAATTATGGTAAATACGATGAGAATCAGTGGAGCACTGACACTACAGTTCAAGATCCTGATTGGAAACTTGGGTCAACAGGTATTACTTATTATACCTTGGAATTTAATTCTGATTCAAGTGTAGACTTTGTTTTTGAGGAGTACTCAGTTGAAGATTCTAACTCTGTAATGATTAATGCTGTCCTTATAACAAACGATGAAACTCTCAATGAAATGCCTGTCACAGTGTCAAGGGTTCAAGATTTAATTAAAGAACTAAATAAAGAGTATGATGTGCTCTACGATTCTGGTAATTGGTCTTCATTTGAGTTAGCTGGAGTTACCAAGTTCTATAATGAGGATTATTATATTACAGGTGCTCCTCATCAAGCATTAGCTCAAATTGGAAATGGACCAGCTGTCAAGAAAAATTATTTGAATTTAATATTTTTAGATTGTGATGCAGATAAAACAGGGATTGTAGGAACGACATATTTATACTCAAGTGTGCTTGATAAAAAAGGTGCCTCAATAGTTTTAGATAAAGATGCTAATGCTGGTGTTCTTATCCACGAGATGGGACATGTAATTGGTATGAATCATACTGCAGGTACCTGGCCTCCAGTTACGCATTCAATAGATCTTCAGGATAATAAAAAATTAGGCTACTTAACTGCTGATATTTCTAAAGCTGAGAACTCTTACATGAGTAATTGGGACGCATACCCCTTAAATTATGATCCATACATAAGTATATATCTTACCCAATCAAATTCTACACTAGCTACTCCTTCTTACGTTGACCATTTTAAAGAGGGTTTCAGGAGTTGGTTAATTAATAACGATTATATTGAATCTGATGCCCCAGGAACAGGTTATGAGGGAAACGATATTGTAAGTACATCATCTAATTTTAAAAACCTTAAAGAATTTGATGTTGGATTGTCTCAAGTATTTACCTCTGTTGCTTCATCAAAAAATTCTGAAAATAACAGTGCTGTTATAAGTTTTATTAATTCATATGGTAATAAACTTTCATATGCAACAAGAGATAAAGATAAAAATTGGTCCAATTTATCCGAATATTCTGGAGATGTCAATAAAGCAAATGTTAAGATGAACTCAAGAGGTGACGCTGTTATAATTGCTGAGCCATTTCGTGATAAAGGAATAATTTCAATATACAAACCTTACGACTCTGAAAATTGGAATACCCCAGAAACTATTTCCTCATCTGATTTAATGTATCACCTGAGGAGTAATTCCGCGATTAATAATTCAGGAAATGTTGCGGTAGTATGGCTTGAAAAACATGATTTTGATTACAAAATTATTTCAAACGAATTTGTTGATGGTGCATGGAAGGGAGAGGTAGTTATAAGTTCCTCTTCTAACAATAAGGAACTCTCATCAGTAGCATACAACGACGATGGTGATATGATAATTACCTGGCAGGAGTGGAACATTAATGATTCCGAGAGATATGATGTAGTTGGTAAATTTAGAGAAGGTTATACTGGGAGTTGGGGGGCTTTAGAAACTTATAATGATAAGTCTAATCATGCTGGATTCTCTCAAGTTGCATTAGATGGTAATGGTGATGCAATTATTTACTGGAGAGAAGAAGTTGGAACCTTTGTTCCAAATGAAGCCGAAAATCAAACAGGTGAGTTAATGGTAAGGTATAGAAATAATGATGGGTCTTTTGAGGATGCTAAATCTGTATCACCAGAGGGAGAAGATTCTTTTAATGCGTCGCAAGAAATTAATAAGCCAAGAATAGTATTTCACGATGGAAAAGCAGCTATAACTTGGTGGGGAGTAAGTAATGGCAGGAATGTAATCTATGCATCAGTGATGAATGAGAAAAATACTTGGGTCAGAACTCAATTAACAGCAAGTGGTAAAAGTGCAATTCTACCTTCAATATCAATAGATAGTAATGCTGAAAGACTTGGAGTATCTTGGCAGAGGACAGATGGACTCCATTATAGAATTCAGTCAAGATTTTATGATTTTAATACCAAAAAATGGACTCCAGTTCACACAGCCTCTGATCCTGGTGGAAATGCTATCCACTCTGATATAAATATGGACGGTAATAATGTGGCAACTCTCGCTTGGGTTAGATATAGCACTAATGATAATAAATTTATTCCTCAGACCATTCAATTTGTTCCCTCTGGCTTCGACTCTGATGGTGACGGGATTGTTGATGAGAGTGATAACTGCCCAAGTGTATCTAATACAGACCAACTTGATACTGATGGAGATGGAGTTGGTGATGTCTGCGACACTGATGATGACGGAGATGGAATATTAGATGATGCGGATAACTGCCCACTAATAGCGAATACTGACCAGTTAGATACCGACGAGGATGGAATAGGAGATGTGTGTGATAATGATGATGATGGCGACGGAATATTTGATAATGATGACATTTGTTCTCTTCTTCCAAATGGTATGATTGGTTTCGGTCTTATTGCAGGTTCTCCTCATAAAACGATTGATGGGGGAGTAACATGGACAAAGACAAATAATAATTCAAACTTTAATAACATCTCATTTATATCAGAGAATATTGGATTCGGATTAATTTCTGGGGTACCACACAAGACCACTGATGCTGGTATCACATGGTCAAAAACAAATGATAATTCAAACTTTAATAGTCTATCAATCGTCTCTTCAAACGTTGTTTATGGACTTATAAGTGGATCTCTCCATAAATCTATTGATGGGGGGGAATCATGGAATAAGACAAATGACAACTCTAATTTTTCAAATATCTCATTTGTTACTGAAAATATTGGCTATGGACTAATTGGAGGAACCCTACACAAGTCACTTGATGGTGGAGTAACATGGACACAAACTAATAATAATTCAAGCTTTAATAAAATCTCATTTGCTTATGTGAACATTGGATATGGGCTTATAGGAGGTACTCCTCACAAAACTATTGATGGTGGTGTAACATGGTTAAAGACAAATAATAATTCAAATTTCAATGATATATCATTTCTCTATGAAAATATTGGATACGGTATTATTAGTGGAATTACTTTTAAAACTGTTGATAATGGTGTAACATGGACACAGACAAGTACTGTTTCTAATTTTACTAATATTTCATTTATTTCTAACCAAAATGATAAGGATGGAGATGGTCTTGGGAATCAATGTGATCCTGATGACGATGATGACGGCTTATTAGATGAATCTGACAACTGTAGACTTGAAGTTAATCCTGGTCAGCTTGACACTGACGGAGATGGCAAAGGGGATGCATGTGACCCAGATGACGACGATGATGGAATTATAGATACCAAAGATAACTGTCCACTTACTGCAAACTCTGATCAGTTAGATACTGATGC
>CEVE01076014.1_pt1 | contig 16147 bp, 17 predicted proteins | sample 356431 | NCBI WGS metagenome assembly CEVE01 (sample SAMEA2622764, study PRJEB7988) | marine metagenome | isolation source: saline water (ENVO:00002010), including
TTGTTTCGGTATTCTAAAAGTTTATACTCAATAAAGCTATGATTAAAAAGTTATCAACCCTTTATAAAGAGTATATATTGAGCCTACCCATCTATGTGCTGTTCTTTCTGGCAATGGTACTAATGGCGTCTGCATCTAATATGAAGCATTTTACATTAGATGCATCAGCTGACACCCTGATTCTAGAGGATGATCAAGATTTAAAAATATTTCGTGAAACTAACGCAAAATACAAGTCATCTGATTTTATGATTTTGACTCTGACAGATAATCAAAGAGATGTTTTCTCAACCGATACGCTTGACCTAGTTGAGATGTTATCCAGAAAAATAGAAAAAATAAAAAATATTAAATCCGTAAACTCAATAACAAATATTCCGCTTGTGACAAGTTCAAAAAAACCACTCACTGAATTGATCAATAACATACCAAATATTCTAAGCGCAGATGTTGATCGCAATCTAGCTAAAAAAGAGATTCTATCAAGCCCGATATATAAAGATCTGATTATAAGCTCTGATGCAAAAACTACTGCAATGCAAATTGTTATTAAAGAAGATGAATCACTATCTAGTGCACTTAAAGAAAAAAATGTTTTGTATGAGGAGTATAAAAAAAATGATAGCTTTAAAGATCAATATTTGGCATCAAAGTTAAAATATCAAGAATTAGCAAAAAATAATAAAAAGGAAATCAATCTCCTCATAAAAGAGTTAAGAAAAGTTCAAGATTCATATTCAAACGAAAGGTATGAAATTCGATTAGGAGGGATACCAATGATAACGGATGATATGGTTACCTTTATAAAAAACGATCTTATCAATTTTGGTTTTGGAGTCCTGATCTTTATTTTATTAACTTTGATTATAATTTTCAGAAAATTAATTTGGGTTGTAGCTCCTATAATTAACTGCCTATATGCAGTTTTATTTATGGTTGGACTTTTGGGGTATCTTGACTGGAAAGTCACAGTTATATCATCTAATTTTATTTCATTAATGCTGATTCTTACATTGTCAATGAACATCCATATTATAGTTAGATATAGACAAATTTTCTCAAATTCCAACGGCAATAAATTTCAATCAATGTTTGAAACTACAAAAAAAATGATATGGCCATGCTTATATACAGCATTAACAACTATTGTAGCCTTCGCATCCCTTATTTTCAGTGACATCAAACCTGTAATAGACTTCGGCTTTATGATGGTAATAGGTTTGACGGCATTATTTTTAACATCTTTTACACTACTTCCATGTTTCATTTTGATTTTCTCAAATGAAGACAATTCTCATATAAATCAACATCAGAGAAAAAGCTTGGTTATCGATTCATTATCAAAAATAGCTCAGAAGTCCGGCAATTATGTGTATGCTCTTACTCTTTTGTTAACTATAGTGACTGTTTATGGTCTTACCCAGCTCAAAGTTGAGAATAGTTTTATCAATTACTTCAGGGCTGATACTGAAATCCACAAAGGTATGAAGTTGATTGACAGTCAGCTAGGCGGGACAACCCCGATGGATATTGTCATAAAGTTCAATGATGATAACAATAATGAGGAAAGTGATGAGGAATTTGATGAATTATTAGGAGCTGATGAGACGTCTGACGAGTCTAATTGGTTCACTACCGAAAGAATTAATAAAATTAAATATATCCATGACTATTTGGATAACAATAAATATATAGGCAAGGTATTATCACTTGCATCATCCATTCGTGTTGCAGAAAAAGTAAATAATGATAAAGAGCTAAATAGTCTAGAAATGTCGCTTCTCTACAAGCAGCTGCCAAATGAAGTTAAAGATATCGCTGTGAACCCTTACTTATCAATAAAAGATAACGAGGCAAGAATAAACATAAGGGTATTAGATTCAGATAAAGATCTTCGTCGAGCAGCTTTGATTGAGTCTATAAGAACAGATCTAAATAATGATAAGTACTTGGAAGCAGAAGATATTACGATTACTGGAATACTCCTTTTGTATAATAATATGCTCCAGAGCCTATTCGATTCGCAAATTAAATCGCTTGGGTTTGTTATGCTGATTATCGCACTTATGTTTTTAGTTTTATTCAGATCTTTAAAGCTAATGATAATAGGTATAGTTCCTAATCTTTTGTCTGCACTTCTTGTTTTAGGTATCATGGGTATAATCAACCTGCCACTGGATATGATGACTATTACAATCGCTGCAATAACAGTAGGTATTGCTGTCGATAACAGCATTCACTATATATATCGTTTTAAAGAAGAATTTACTACATACAAAAATTATGAAGAGACAATAATCGCCTGCCATTCCAGCATTGGAAGAGCTATATTTTTTACTGGTATTACAGTGATATTCGGTTTTTCTATTCTTGTTCTCTCTAATTTCATACCTACAATTATTTTTGGAACATTGACTGGGTTTGCAATGCTTGTAGCGCTCGTATTAGTTCTGACTTTATTACCTAGATTATTAATATCTATGAAGCCACTCTGAGTGGTAGTTTATTATTCTTTGAGAGATGAAATAAGTGAGTCAATCCCATTTTGAGATACATGTTCTCTGAAATCTGCTCTATAGTTTTTCATCAAACTTATGCCATCAAAAATAATATCATAAACTTTCCAAGTGTTAGATTTTTTTATTAACCTATAATCAACAGCAATATCACCCCCAGGTATTAAGTATTTCGATTTCACATAAGCTATGTTATTTCTTTTGCCTGGTTCATAAGGCAGAAAAATCACTTTTTCTCCATCAAACGCTGTAATAGATTTCATATATGTACTGGTCATCCTATATTTAAAAGCCTCTACAAAGTTGCCTTTTTGATTCTCTGACAAGTTTGTCCATATTTTCTTACCCAGTATAATTTTTGACATAAGTTTAATATCAAGCTTTGGCATTACTGTGGAGTTCATTTTACTTCTGAGAAATTCCTCATCAGATTCAAACCTGTCCTTATATTTGGTGACTAATTGTGAAATCTCCTCAACTGATTCTTTCAAGAAGACATCAGGCCCAGTGCTTGAATAAACTACATCTGATAGCAAAAAAAAGGCTAACAAGAATGATATTTTTTTAATCATGGCTCTTATTTTAGTATATAATTTGTAATTATGTTACAGGGTATGCATAAATTTTCTTTATTCAATCTTTTTCTCTCAGCTTTAGCATTTATAGTGTTATTGTCAATTAATACATCTACCTCATATGCATCTGATGATGATCCTTTAGAACCAATGAACAGAGTAATCTTTGGTTTCAATGAGATAGTAGATGATAATATCTTAGAGCCTGTCGCTGAGGGATACAGATATATCACACCTGATCCTGTGGAGGACAGCATAAGTAATTTTTTTAATAATTTAGGGGAAATAAATACAATAGTTAATAGTGCATTGCAGATGAAACTAGATAAAACTATGACTTCCTCAAGTAGACTGATCATAAATTCAACAGTTGGAATTTTCGGCCTATTTGATGTCGCATCCACCTTGGGCATACAAAGGCATAGAGAAGACTTTGGTCAAACACTCGGACACTACGGTATCTCGCCCGGCCCATATCTTGTCTTGCCATTTTTTGGGCCAAGTTCATTTAGAGATGCTCCTGGTTTCTATGTAGATGTCATGATCGAAAAAGATATTTCGCCAATACATACAGAACTACATCACGAGGAGAGGCAGGTAATCCAGGCAACTAATGTAATTGATACAAGAGCTAATCTTCTCAAAGCTACTAAAATTATAGATACAGCTGCAAAAGATAAATATATTTTTCTTAGAGAATCATATCTTCAGAGAAGGGCAAAAATGGTTACAGATGGTAAGGACGTGCAAGACTTTGAAATTGACGTGCTTGAAATCAATTATTAAATCTCTAAATATTTCATATAATATCTATCCAATATGACAGAAGCTATACTATTCTCACTAGCAGGGTTAATATTATTGCTATTGGGTTCAAATTTTCTAGTAAGCTCTACTGAGCGATTCTCAAACACGTATAGAATTTCTGGATTCATAGCAAGTTTTTTTATAATTGGAATTGCTACTTCAGCTCCTGAAATTTTCATATCTATCGAATCTGCGCTCTTAGATCAAACTATACTTGCGATAGGTAATGCTATTGGTTCGAATTTATCTAATATTGCTCTAGTATTTGCTATATCAATATTTTTCATACCAAAAGAGAGCAACTCATCGGCTCTACCACGTAATGCATACATGGGTATGATTATTCTGACTCTAAGTATGTTCTTGCTTATTCGCTTTGACAGTTTATTTAGTATTGTTGATGCTTTGATCTTACTCGTTTTATTTTTAGGCATCTTATTCGTATTAGACAAGCATAATAATGCCAAGGACTATCAGGCTATAAAATATGACATGAGATTTAATCTATTAAAAATTATATTTCTAGTACTGAGTGGAATAATTCTTCTTGTTTATGGGTCTGGTTATTTTATTTATGGCGCGACTCAAATTGCCCTCTTCTATGGCATAAGCAGCTATGTAATTGGTTTAACTCTCACAGCTTTAGGAACGAGCCTACCTGAACTTACTGTCAGTATACAGTCTGCAAGAAAAGGAAAGGTCGATTTTGTCATAGGCAATATTATTGGTTCTAATATTTTTAATATAGCAATCGCAATGAGCATTGCTGGATTAATAAGCTCTTCAATGGTTACAGTGGCAGATTTTACAAGGGACATTATGTTTTTATTAATAGCCTCAAGTGTTTTTTATTTAATCATTAAATCAGATAAAATTTTCATAAAAACTGTATACTCTAGTCTATTAGTAATAACATATCTTGTATATGTATCATTCATACTTGGATAAATATGAAAAAAAAGTCTAACAAACAGCTTGCTAAAGAAATCATCAATAGGGAGATAGCTGCTCTCAAAAGAATGGTGAAGCTTTTAGATAATAATTTTGATAAAGCATGTGATGCTATTTCATTAAATAAGGGTAAAATAATTACACTTGGTTTGGGAAAATCAAGTTTTATTGCCAAAAAAATGGCAGCAACACTATGTAGCACTGGATCTGCGGCATTATTCCTTCATCCAGTTGAAGCTATGCACGGTGATGTCGGGGTGATATCAAAAAATGATGTTGCTATTGTATATTCAAACTCTGGTGAGACGGAGGAGATAATAAAATTATTGCCTATTTTGAAATTACTAAAGTGTGACATAATATCTATTACAGGTAACACTTCATCATCCCTTGCTAAGTACTCAAAAATTTCTCTAGATGCATCAGTGCTTCGAGAAGCATGTCCTAACAACTTGGCACCGACATCAAGCATAGTATGTGCCTTGGCGCTCTCAGATGCTCTTGCTATGGCGATTTCATATCAGAATAGTTTTACTATTAAAGATTTTGCTAAAACGCACCCCGAGGGTGAATTGGGAAGGAGACTATTAATTACTGTCTCAGACATCATGATAAGCAAAAAATTACCATTCATACATTGCGATGATAATTTTCCTAACCTCCTAAATAAAACTACTAAATATAATTTGGGTTTAGTAATGATAATAGATAATGAAAAAAAATTAATCGGTGTGATTACTGATGGAGATATTAAGAGAATAATAAAAAAATATAAAAATTTTGAATCAATCAAAATTAAAAATGTAATGACGAAAAAACCTTTTACAGTAGACTCAGAAATGTTGGCTGCAGAAGCGCTTACTATTCTTGAAGAGAACAACATAAGTACACTACCAGTAATAGATCAGGGTAAAATAGTAGGAATACTCAAGTTCGAAAATATAATTAAATCGATTAAATAATTTGACTATGGATCTAGAACTTATAAAAAACATTTACTCAAACGAACTAATCAAAAAAGCAAAAAACATTGAATTGTTAGCATTCGATGTTGATGGTGTTCTCACGGATGGTGGCCTTTACTATGATCACAAAGGAAATGAACTAAAGAAATTTCACGCTCAAGATGGTCATGGTATAAAGATAATGCAATCTATTGGAGTAAAGACAATGATTATTTCAGGAAGACAATCAGATTCCGTTGAGCATCGTGCAAGAGAATTAGGAATTGATTACGTCATACAGGGAAGTAGAAATAAACTTAAATCATTTTATGATTGCGAACTAAGTACATCGATGAAACATGTATGCTTCGTTGGGGATGATACTGTTGATGTCGAACTTTTGGAAACTGTTGGGATGTCAATAGTAGTGCCAAATACTAATCCGTTAATAGACAAAGAGAGTTTTGATTGGGTAACAAAAAGAAATGGCGGTAATGGAGCAATAAGGGATGTTTGTGACCTTATCTATTTTTCAAAGATACTTGATGATAAATTTTAATTTATTTATTATTTTTTTTTCCTTCCTATTATCATGTCACTCATCACTCGCAGATGATACAACTAATCAAAGAGAATTAAAAAATAAAGTATATAATTTTTCATCGAAGAATATTGATGCTGATATGTCTACTAAATGGAGGTTAACAGGATTATATTTGGAAAAGTACAAAGATAATTACACATTGATAAAGAATCCTAAACTCAAATTATTTAATTCTAATCTTATTACTAATATAAGCTCTGAAACAGCAATCGATCCTACAGGAAATATGGATGAAATTTATCTAAAAAGTAATGTGTTTGTAAATAGAGATAATCCTTCAACTGGGGATAATGTGAAACTATACACATCATACGCCATATTTTATTTACCAAAAAATCTAATTGAAACTGATCAAGATGTTACAATAATCACCTCTGATTCAACAACGACCGGGAATGGATTGTCTGCTAACCTTGAGTCTGGGCTAATAACCATTCTGAGTAATGTCGAGAGAATTGTTAGCAATGGTGACCAATTACAGACAATAAAAGGTAATCAAATGATATATAATACTAAAACTGGTAAGTGGCTTGTAAAAAATAAGCCTGCGAGTGAATTAAAAAGAAGTATTGAGAATAAGGTAACAACTACATTCAACTTAAATTAATATGTCAACTCTAGCGTCAATAGGTCTCAAAAAATCCTTTGATAATAAAACAGTAATTCATGATGTCTCCCTGGAGGTCAAATCTGGAGAGATAGTGGGCTTATTGGGGCCAAATGGTGCTGGGAAAACAACTACTTTTTATATGATAGTTGGCTTGATTAAATCAGATCAGGGAAGTATTCATATAAATGAGGAGAATATTACACTTGATCCAATTCATCGAAGGTTTGAACATGGCATAAGCTACCTCCCTCAAGAACCATCTATATTCAGAGATATGACCGCAAGGGATAATATTAACGCTATTCTAGAGATTGGTAAAACTTTGAATTCAAATGAGCGAGCAAAAATCTTAGAAGGTCTGATAGAAAAATTTGATTTACATAAATTTATTGATACAAAAGGTATCCAACTTTCAGGCGGGGAGAGAAGAAGGGTGGAAATTGCTAGGGCGCTTGCACTTAAACCTAAATTTCTTTTATTGGATGAGCCGTTTGCTGGTATTGATCCGATATCCGTAATTGACATACAAAAAATTATCAAAGTGCTGGCAAAAGAGGATATAGGAATATTAATCACAGATCATAATGTTAGAGAAACTTTAAAGATATGTCATAAATCATATGTAATTAACTCTGGAAAAGTTCTAGCATCAGGAAAACCTAAGGATCTAGTCAAGGATGAGGTTGTTAAGAAAGTCTACCTGGGTGAATCATTTAAATTGTGAATAAATTAAAACAAACAACTTCGCTTTCTCAAAGAAAGGTTTTATCTCAACAAACAAGACAGGCAATAAGGCTACTACAGTTAAATACGTTTGATTTAGAGAAAGAGATAGATAACTTGATTTTAGAAAATCCACTTCTAGAAAAAAATGAAGAAATAGAATCAAATTATGATGTAGTCTCAAATGTCAGTGCATTAAATTCTGATCCAGATGATATCCTAAAGTACCACAAAAAAAATGAAACACTTCAAGAATCGTTAATAAGACAATCAGAAATGGTATCATTTTCTGAAGATGAAAAAATAATATCTAGGATTATCATTGATTGTGTAAACGATAACGGCTACCTAACCGAAGACTTGAACAATATATTTTTACAAGCAAATAGGAGCATAGAAGTGTCATTCCAAGACATATTTTATGTTTTGCATACACTTCAGAGGTTTGAGCCTGTTGGAACATGTGCAATCGACTTGTGCGATACCTTATCTATACAGTTAGACAATTCTTATAGAGATTCTCCACTGTACGAAAGTGCAGTTGATATTATTCAATATGTAAAAAAAATAGATATTACAAATAATCCTGGATTTGATAGAATTATAGCTGGCCTAGACAAAATTACACGTTTTGATGAGAAAGCCCTAGAATTAGTAAGAAAGCTTAATCCAAAGCCCGGCCTTGAAGTCTGTAAAAAATTAGATTCATATCAAATTACACCTGAGGTGATCATTTTCAAAAGAGATGGCAGATGGATTACCGAGTTAACCAAAAGCCAGCCTTTAGTTAAGTTGAATGCAGATTATGTTTCATTAATGAATGAGAGTAAGATAAAAACTGATTTAGATTACCTTCGCAAAAACTATAATGAAGCTAAATTTATTATCAAATCAATTAAGAACAGGAGCTTAACGATTCTAAATGTGTGCAAGGAGATTTTCATAAGACAGGCAGAATTTCTCAGAAGTGGTGATATTGGTATGAAACCAATGACTCTTAAAGATATTGCTGAGTCACTTGGTATTCATGAGTCGACAGTCTCCAGGGCGACCAGCAACAAGTATGTGCAAACGCCAAGGGGTGTTTACGAGCTTAAATATTTTTTCACCTCAGAGCTTAATACTGATACCGGAAAGATGATCTCATCAAAAGTAATTATGAAAATGATCCAGGAGTGTGTTAAGACTGAGAGAGCTAATAAGCCTATGAGTGATAATGAAATATCTAAATACTTTACAACTTTGGGAGTATCTGTCGCAAGACGGACGATAACAAAGTATCGAGAGAAGTTAGATATCCCAAGTTCAACTAAGAGAAAAAGAGATTAACATGATTAAGATCAAGTTAGAGGATTCTCAAGTTTCTGTCAGTGAAAATTGCAAAACTAAGAAAAGTATTTTAGAAAAAATATCTGAGCTTCTAAGTAAGCCATCGGGTATAAATAGAAATGATATTTTCGCTAAACTGTATGAACGAGAGAAGCTTGGTTCGACATCTATAGGTAAAGGTGTCGCAATACCACATGCAAGAATCCATAACATAGAGTATCCATTCTTATCAATTATGATACTGGATGAGCCTGTAGATTTTGATAATATTGACAGTCTAGATGTAGATATAATTGCGTCGCTGATTGTTCCAGAAGAAAATTTTAGTAATCACCTTGAATTGTTGGCATATCTGAGTAACAAACTTGATGACCCATTTATTAGAAAAGAATTAAGACAAGCAAGAAATAGTAGTCAAATTATTAAAAATTTACGTTCCGATGATCTGGAGTTCATTTAATTTGAAAGTTGGTATATTAATAATAACTCATAGTGATATTGGCAAGCAGTTACTTCTGACTGCAACTTCGGTGTTCGGAAAAAATCCATTTCAAGTTGAGTTACTCTCTGTAGATAATTATGATCAGCCTAGTGATGTAAGAGAGCTGGCAGAAAAATACGTCAATTTTCTTGATAATGGATCAGGTGTTTTAGTTATGACGGACATAATTGGAACAACACCCTCCAACATTGCATCCTCTATTAATTACAAGAATATTAGAGTTGTAGCAGGGTTAAATCTATCAATGTTATTGAATGTTTTCAATTATCCAGAAGATTCCCTAGATACATTAACAGATAAAGCCGTTAAAGGCGGTATTGAGGGAGTTTCAAGGGTATAGATGATTACTAAAGAACTAAAGATTCTTAATAATCTAGGTCTTCACGCTAGAGCTGCTGCAAAAGTAGTCTCTACAGCAAACAAGTTTGAATCACAGATAATATTTGTAAAAGATAATAAAAACGCTGATGCTAGAAGTATAATGAAATTATTAATGCTATCAGCTTCGAAAGGTTCGTGTATCTGTGTAAAAATTGATGGTATTGATCAGAGTGATGCTATGAGCTCGATTGAAAAGCTTTTTAAAAATAAATTTGATGAAGAGAAATGAGCATAATTATTACAGGTGACAAGGTTTCACAAGGTATATGTATAGGTCATGCTTTCGTGGTCAATAAGGACAGTATTGATCATAATCCGTCATTTATTACAAAGAATCAGATCAAAAAGGAATCTAAAAGATGTTTGGATGTTATTGAGCAACTTAAGACAGAGTATAAAAAATCCTCAACTAAAATTAAAAACAGTCCCGTGATTACAAAACTAATGGATATGCAATTAAGTTTCCTTGATGATAAAGGATTCAAAGATAATATTCTCAAAAAAATAAGTAGCCAGGGTTTCAGTGCAAGTTGGGCAATATCATCAGAGTATCACACTATAAGAAAATCTTTTGAGGATATCGAAGATAAATACATTCGAGAAAGATTGACAGACATCAAACAAATGATTATCAGTTTATTGGAATTACTTCAATCTGGAGAAAAAATTAATATTTTCAACAGCAGAAACATTGAAAATAGAATAATTATAACTGACGAAATTACACCTAAGGATGTAATTGACATATACCATAACCAAGGACTAGGAGTAATCGTTTCACATGGCAGTCGCTCCTCTCATAGCGCGATACTGAGTAAAAGTTTATCGCTGCCAATGATGATAAAGGCAGAGTCTTGTGTCCATATTATCAAAAATGAAGACAAGCTTATTATGGATTCCGATAATCAAATGATAGTGATAAACCCTGATGATTTCGAACTTAAACATTTTAAAAAGATTCAAGCAGATAAGAGGACACTTATAAAGTCATATAAAGAGAGCAGTAATAAGAAAGCAATCACAATAGATCGTATCAAAGTAGATGTAATGAGTAATCTTGAATTATCAGAGGAAGTTAAACTTATAAATAAGAATTCTGATGGTATAGGGCTATTCAGAACAGAATACTTATATATGAATAGAAATGACTTACCTACAGAGCAAGAGCAATATATCGCTTACAGCAAAGTCTTTAAAAAAATATTAAATAAACCTGTAACTTTAAGAACTTTAGACATTGGGTCTGACAAAGAGGTATCTGAGAATATGAAAGTTGGTCAGATAGCAAAAAATCCTGCTTTGGGCTTGAGGGGAATAAGATACAGTTTATATGAGAAAGATCTCTTCAAAACTCAGATTAAGGCGATGTTAAGAGCAGCCAAGAGTGGTAATCTGAGAATCTTGATACCGATGATAACCACGCTTGATGAGATAAAAAAAACAAAAGAGCTTATCGATGAAGCTAAATGTGAACTCATTAAAGAGAAGAAAGCTTTCAATGATATATATGAACTAGGAATTATGATCGAGGTTCCGGCAAGTGCAATTCAAGCAAGTGTATTAGCAAAGCATGTTGATTTTATGTCCATAGGGACTAATGATCTTGTACAATACATACTCGCAATAGATAGAATTGATGATGAGGTTACTAGCCTATATGACCCTACTAATCCAGCTGTGTTGCAACTAATAAAAAAAGTGATAGAGACGTGCAATAAATCAAAAATAAATGTCACAGTTTGCGGTGAGATGGCTGGAGAAAAGGTCTATACTAAATTGCTGCTTGGGCTTGGGCTTACATCTTTTAGTATGCACCCACAAGCTATACCTGAGATCAAAAAAACTATAATGCAGACAAATACTAAAATGTTAAAAAACAAAGTAAGTGCCGTACTTAAATGTCATGATCAAACGAGAAGGCTGCAACTGATCGAATCTCTCTAGCTTTAATCTGAAGAGAGTAAGAAATCTATAAGCGCCATTGAGCTGTATAATCTGTTATGAGCTTGTTGCCAAACAACACTGTATTGCGAATCCATTATTGCATCATCAATTTCTTCTCCTCTATGAGCTGGAAGACAGTGAAGGAATATTGCCTCTTTTTTTGCCTTGGACATTAAATTCATATTCACTTGGAAGCTTTTAAAAACTTTTTTTCTCTCGTCATTTTCATGCTCATCACCCATACTTGCCCAAACATCTGTGGTTACCACATCAGCGCCATCAACTGCAGAACCAGGAATTTCGCACAATTCAACATTTTCCCCAAATTTATCCAAAGTGTACTTATCAGGTTCATATCCATTTGGTACAGAAATTTTAAGCTTAAAATTGAGTAATTTGGATGCATTTATGTATGAATTACACATATTATTGCCATCTCCAATCCAAGCTACTGTCATATCATTAAAGTTATCACCTTTTATTTCTGCTATAGTTTGCATGTCTGCTAATAGTTGGCATGGATGAAACAGGTTGCATAGTCCGTTGATGATTGGAACTGATGAATTCTCTGCAAGACTCTTTATCTCATCATGTGAATTTGTTCTCATCATTATCAAGTCAACCATTCCAGACAAAACTTTTGCGGTATCAGAAATATTCTCTCCTCTTTTAAGTTGAGAGGAATCTTCTGATAAGAATATTGCATGCCCTCCTAATTTATACATAGCAGTTTCAAATGAAACTCTTGTTCTGGTCGAATTTTTTTTAAAAATCATAGCTAGCGTTTTATTATTACAACTTTTTATAACAGTATTAGCTCTATCTTGCGACTTGTAATCTATAGCTTTTTTGATTATTCGCTTGAATTCTTGAGTATTTATATCTATCAATGTCTTGAAGTGTCTTTTAGCCATAATTATCTCTTATAAGTTTCTCGAGTATATCAACAATACTAATGACATGCTCTTCTTTACAAATTAATGGAGGAAGTAGTCTAATTGTTTTTTCTTTAGTTACATTAATAACAAGGCCTTTCTCAAGAGCTTTTGTAACAAGCTCAGTACAAACATCATTAAGTTGTATACCAATCATAAGACCACATTGCCTAATATCGCTGACCGACTTTAAAGGTTTAATTTTTAAGTCCATATGATCATGCATGACTTTACTAATTTTATTTACATGTTGACATAGTCTCATGTCTCTCATTATGTCCATAACTTTCAGACCAACTGAAGTAGATAAAAAATTTCCACCAAATGTAGAACCATGCATTCCGGCTTTAAGAACATGAGCGGCTGGTCCTCTTGCAAGACAAGCTCCTATCGGAACACCATTTCCTAGAGCTTTAGCTACCATAACAACATCTGGTTGAATATTACTATGTTGATAGCTGAACCATTTCCCTGTTCTACAAAATCCAGATTGAACTTCATCAATCATGAGTAAAATTTTTTTCTCATCACATAACCTTCTCAGTGTTTGAAGATATGAATTGTCACATGGGATAATCCCGCCCTCGCCTTGTACAGGCTCCAACAAGATCGCAGAAACATCATTATGATTTTTCAAACTTTCATGAATGTCATCAATATTGTTAAAATTTACTCTCAGTAGTCCATCCAGAATCGGTCCAAATGCATCATGTGATGAGGGATTTGCAGTCGCGCTCATTGCACCCATTGTTCTTCCATGAAAACTATTAGACATTACAATTATTTTTGGATTTTCAAAATTCTTGTCGTGGCCAAATTTTCTTGCAATCTTTATTGCAGCCTCTACAGACTCAGCGCCCGAGTTACAAAAGAATGAGTTTTCCATACCTGTTAGTTGACAAAGCCTTTTTGCAAGTTTCTCTTGGCTATCAATATTAAAAGCATTAGAGGTATGAATTAACTTTTCTGATTGAGACCTTAGTGTCTCTGTTATAAGTGGATGTGAATGCCCTAAACTTGTAACAGCTAAACCGCACAGCGCATCAAGGTATTTTTTTCCATCTGAGTCATAGAGATGAACGCCCTCACCCTTTACGAATTTAACTGGCTTCCTGTTATATGTCGGCATTATGTTAGAGGTCATAATATAATTCTCGCATGAAAAAGGTAATTTTATATTAAATTATAAAGATTGCCAGTTGTTGAATAAAACCTACTTTTACTGATATTTATGTGTATTTTTGGTGCAAAATCCCCTAATATGGTAACGTTAACGTAAAATAAATAGGGGAAAAAATGAAAAACTTTCTAAGTATGGCCTTCATACTGGCTTTTTCATCTTCATTGTACGCTGGTGGAGCACAAATGGGCTCGAATCAGGGAAATAATGCAATGTCTTCAGCCAAATCATCATCAGGAGTTCACTTCTATGGTCGTATATATATTGGTTATGATGACAAGCAAACAGGTTCAGGAACAGCTGATGTTGAGAACTTGGATGATGGAGCAAGCAAAAGTAGATTAGGTCTTAAATTCACAGAAACTATCAGCAGTGGAGTTCAACTTGTTGGTAATCTCGAATACAAATTCGATATTGGAGATGGAACATCTACAAATGAAACTAGCTGTGCTGCAACAAGTGAAGCTACAACTTGTAGAACTTTTGACTTAAATGTAGGGAATCTTGGATTCAAAACTCCATTCGGCTACATAGGCGCAGGTACATATGAATCGCCTTACAAAACTATGGGGCAATTCGATAATAACATCGATACAGCTATAGCTTTGAATGCACATGGTGGTACAAGTCAAGGTAATGGTGGAATTGATGGAAACGTTGAGAGTATGCTTGCATATTCTGCAACAATGGGTCCAGCAACTTTCTCATATATGTATGCAGTATCTGATTCAAGATCAGCTAATGACAATACTAATACCGATCAAGGTGACTACTCAATGGGCATACAATTTAAAAATATGCTTGTCCATGGATTGTCATTTGGTTACTCACGTTATCATGATCAATCAGTTTCTGGTGGGTCTGGTACAAGTAATGACCGATTCTATGCATCCATGAAAGTTATGCCTAATATGGGAGTGTTTGTATCGCATGAAGACTTAGCTGTCGCTGGATCATACAATACATCTACAGTTGGTGATATTCGTACAATAGGAACACACTACAAAATGGGTATGACTGATTGGCAAGTAGTTTATGCCAAAGGTGATTCTGATGGTGCAGCTACAAATGACTATAAAACTCTTGGAGTTTCTGCTCAAATGAATCTAAGTAAAACTACTGATTTAACATTTGGTTATATCAAGCAAGACTTTGATTCAACAGGTAGCGATATTACTACTCGAGGAATAGGTCTCACACACAAGTTTTAAAAAATAAAAACTTACATCTAAACTAGCCTGATAAATTTATCAGGCTAGTTTTTTTTATAATTAAACCGTGAAACTAATTAAGGAAGCTAATGATACTAGTCCAGGGTGATGAGCTCCGCCCATAAAGAGCAACATTGGAATACTCAAAGCTGTATTAGTTCTAGACGCAAGAAGAGCGGTTTTTTTCGCTTGAGCTATTTCATCAGCAGTTGCATCTACTAAACCAAGTACTTTTTGTTGATTTGGCCAAATAAGAACCCATACGTTGAATAGCATTATTGTTCCTAGCCATGCACCAGCACCGATGACAGAGCTATATCCTCCGGCAAATGTGAATGCATCTATAAATTGTCCATGATGTCCTAGATAGGCAGCACCAGTAAGCCATGTAACTACTGCGCCCCACCTAAACCAAAGAAGCGCAAGAGGGGCAACATATTTCCCTATTGCAGCTGGACCTGGTTCTTTATCAGCTGTGGCTTTTGCCATTGCTGGTACTTGAACGAAATTAAAATAGTAGAGAAGTCCAATCCAAGTTACACCCGATAGATAGTGCAACCATCTTATATAACCCTCAGCCTCGATAGGAATACTCCCGTCAGCCAAGATCATAATGAATACAATTGCTAGTACAAAACCAGAAATTATAGTACCTTTTATTGATAATAAAGGATTCATGTATACCTCATTTGTTGGTTGAAATTAAGGTTTATGATAAATGAAGTAGTAAATTTAATCCATAGGAGATATTAATAAAATAGTGTGCGGAATTTGTGGAGAATTTAAATTTACTAAAAAGAGTTTTGACAACAAAAAGCTCGATAATTTAATGAATTCGATCTCAATGAGGGGTAAAGATTCTAAAGGAACATATCTTGATGATGACATATTTCTTGGCCATCACAGACTTGCAATCATAGATATAAGTGATAAGT
>CEVE01135759.1_pt1 | contig 15723 bp, 14 predicted proteins | sample 356431 | NCBI WGS metagenome assembly CEVE01 (sample SAMEA2622764, study PRJEB7988) | marine metagenome | isolation source: saline water (ENVO:00002010), including
GAAAAATATCTAAGCAAACCTAGACATATTGAAATACAAATATTTGGTGATGGAAAAGGTAAGGTAGTACATTTATATTCTCGAGATTGCTCCTTACAAAGAAAATATCAAAAAATTATAGAAGAAGCTCCTGCCTTAAATATTCCAAAAGAAAAATTAGATGAAATACAAAACATATGTGTTAGGGCATGCAAAGAAATGAATTATGCAGGTGCTGGCACATTAGAATTTCTTTATGAAAATGGTCAATTCTTCTTTATTGAGATGAATACAAGAATACAAGTTGAGCATACAGTGACTGAAATGATTACAGGAGTTGACTTGGTACAATCTCAATTACTTCTAGCTCTAGAAGATAAATTCAATTTGGACCAAAATAATATTGAAGTAAATGGTCATGCAATGCAGTGTCGTATAAATGCTGAAGATCCTGAAACTTTTATTCCCTCTCCTGGAACAATAGACAGTGTCCACAGACCAGGAGGCTACCATGTAAGATTTGAGTCTCAAATATATAGCGGATATAAAGTGCCTACAAATTACGACTCGTTAATCGCAGAAGTTATAGTAAAAGATAAGGATAGAGAAAAAACTATCAATAAAATGAAAATGGCATTAAATGAATTAGTTATAAATGGAATAAATACTAATAAAGAATTACATTTACGTATTCTTGAAGATAATCAATTTCAGAATATTGGCTACTATATTAATTACCTTGAACAAGAGTTAATTTAAATGGACACAGAATATAAACATTTGAAAATTGAACAAGAGATTCAATCCATATGGGATAAATCAAATGCCTTCAAGGCAGAAATAGACAAGAAGAAGCCAAAATATTACTGCTTATCTATGCTTCCCTATCCGTCCGGTAATTTACATATGGGGCATGTCAGAAATTATGCAATTGGTGATGCAGTTTCAAGATATAAGAGACTTAAAGGTTTCAATGTTTTACAGCCTATGGGTTGGGATGCATTTGGTTTGCCTGCTGAAAATGCTGCAAAAGGAAAAGATATTCATCCAAAAGATTGGACGGAAAAGAATATAACAAATATGCGTGAACAACTTAAATCGTTAGGTTTTAGCTATGATTGGTCAAAAGAAATAAATACATCAGATGTCTCTTACTACAAGTTTGAGCAAGAATTGTTTTTAAGATTTTATGAGCGGGGCTTAGCATATCGAAAAAAATCACTAGTGAATTGGGATCCAATTGATGAAACGGTGCTTGCAAATGAGCAAGTCATAGATGGCAAAGGATGGAGAACAGGAGCTGAAGTCGAATTAAAAGAAATAGATACCTGGTTTTTGAAAATTACAGATTACGCAGATGAATTAGAAAAAAGTTTAGAAACAATAGATTGGCCAGAGAATGTAATTAACATGCAAAAGAATTGGATTGGAAAATCTAAAGGTGTTGAGATTAAATTTAGTACGGATACTAATGAAGAAATTAAAGCTTTTACAACAAGACCTGACACCCTATTTGGCGTCACATTCTTCGGCATTTCCCCTAATCATCCTCTAGTTAAGAAAATATCTAAGAATGATAAAGAATTACTAGAATTTCTATCGCAAGTTAAGAGGGTTTCATCTGCTGAAGAAGATTTAGCTAAAGCAGAAAAATTAGGTTTCAAAACAAAACTTCATATCATGCACCCTGTCACCAATGAGAAGATTCCTGTTTGGATAATAAATTATGTGTTAATGGACTATGGTACAGGTGCGATCATGGGTGTTCCTGGTCATGACGAAAGAGATTTCGAATTTGCTCAAAAATATAAAATACCTATAACAAGAGTTATAGATTCTAAAGAAGAGCTTCCATATTCTGGGCAAGGTAAATTAGTAAATTCAGAAGGGTTTGATGGGCTTGATTCAGATAAAGCTTTTGGTGAGGTAACTAAAATCTTAGAAAAAGAAAAAAAAGCTAAGATTTTATTTCAGTACAGATTAAGAGATTGGGGTATTAGTAGGCAAAGATATTGGGGATGCCCTATTCCAATAATTTATGAAAATGGTAAAGCTATGCCCAGCAAAGAATTGCCTGTTGAATTACCTGTGTCTGTAGATGGCAAATATGCACCTCTCCATCAAAATGAGGAATTTAAAAAATTAAGTGATGGAGTTGAAAGAGAAACTGATACATTTGATACTTTTATGGAGTCATCATGGTATTTTGCACGTTATACATCAGCAACTAATGATAAAGATATCTTTGATGAAAATACAAATTATTGGCTCCCAGTTGATCTTTATATTGGAGGAGTAGAACATGCAATTCTTCATTTGCTTTATTCCCGTTTCTTTTTTAAAGCTTTAAGAGATATGCACATAGTAGAAGGAGACGAACCATTTAAAAAACTTTTAACACAAGGAATGGTTCTTAAGGATGGAGCAAAGATGTCGAAATCAAAAGGCAACACAGTTGACCCAGCAGAATATATGAAAAAGTATGGCGCCGACTCAATAAGAACATTCATGATATTTGCAAGTCCACCTGAACAATCTCTTGAATGGTCAGACAATGGCTTAGAAGGTTGCCATAAATTTCTTAAAAGGCTCTGGAATTTATCAATTAGCATAAATGAGCTTGATGAAAAGCAATTTGAAGAAAACAAAAATAGTCTTACAGATGAATGTAAAAAAATATTTAAAAAAATAAACGATGATTATGAAAAAAGGCTGAATTTAAATACTATAGTTTCGTCTTGTATGGAAATTCTAAATAATATTAACAAACGTTTTGATGACAATAACATTAACTGTTCAAAAATAGACCTTATAACTACATATGATTTTTTATTACTAGCTTTGTATCCTATAGCCCCTCATATCTGTGAGAAACTTTATAAAGAGGTACTTAAAAAAGATATTAAAAATGCAAGTTGGCCCGAAGATAAATTCTTTGTTGCTGATCTTTCAGAATCAAATTATCTAGTGCAAGTTAATGGAAAATTAAGAGCAAATGTCATGATGCCAATCGATCTAGAAGAAAATAAAGCAAAAGAAATAGCGCTTACAAATGAAAATGTAGTCAGACATTTAGAAAATAAGAATATAATTAAAGTAATTTTTATAAAAAATAAATTAATTAATTTTGTTCATTCGTAGTTTTTTATTTCTAATTATTTTATCTGGTTGTTCATCTTTCCAGGAAATTAAAAGCACTATTGATTTCGATAGCACTTTTACAAACTCAGATAAATTTCATTTTAAAAAATGTCTGAATAGTATGGAGGAAAATTTTAATCTTTTCGATTTAGATGTAAGCGAACTTACGGAAAATATAACAAGTGAGGGGTTAGAATTTAACACCAGAGTTTTTGCAAAATTATCAGCTGAAATTGGAAACTCTGATAATGTTCTATTTTTAACATCTTCGAGGATAAATACTACAAATTATATTTCCAGCAATATGGCAGAAGAGGAAAGCAAAAGACTTAGAGAGCTTATATTGGATGATTTTTGTGAGGTGCTTATAGATAATGCTTAGTCTTAATACTGATTTTAATGAATTTCTTAATTTAAAAGATTTTTATTACAACAAATTCCTTTTTTTTGGAAATGAGCCCGCTCTATTCGTTCTAGCTAAAAAACATTCTTTAATAGAACATGATTTAAGATTGCTCGAAAAAGTTTATTTAAATTTAGAAAATGAAGATTTTGATCAAAAATTTTATGAAGCAACTTTATCTAACAGTCTCTTTAATGAAAGAAAAATCATCTTTATTGATTTTAAAAAAAGCCGCTTAAATAAAGCATTAATTTCAAGTCTTGAAGTTATTGCTAAATCTGAAACAGACAATTTAATTATTTTAGAAATTCAAAATATCTCAAAAAAAATTATTTTGAAGGACATTCTTCCGGTCTTTAAATCAAATACTCATTTTGTTGATTGTTCAATATATTCTGAATTAGATGTAAGAAATTATTTGAAATCTAATCTGCCCAAAGCGGCTAATAACTCATCAATTATCAATAATTTAATAAACTTGTATGAAGGCAATTTCTCATTATTAATAAATGATTTAAAAGTTTTAGAAATTCTTAATTTTGATGAAGAACAACAAATTCTAAATATTTTTAATGATAATGGAGTGAAAAAAAATTCAAAACTTATTGAGTTCATTAGTAAAAGAGATACTAAAAAAGCCATTGATGTTATTGATTCAATGAGACGAAATGATAGAAATTCAATTGGACTGTTAATATGGATTTTAGTTAGGGACTGTAATGCTATAAGTTTATTAAAAACTAGGAATCGCGACCTTAAATCACTAAATATTTGGGGTAACCAAACAAAGTGGTATGAAATGATTGCAAATAGAGCATCGCATCAACAAATTAAAGATTCTATTCATAACTTAGATAAAGCTGATAAGAGCCTAAAAGGTGTTATTGGAGGAGATCCATGGGTAAAGGCAAAAGATGCTGTTATGGTTTTAGCTGCTTAACTAAATAGAGATTTTATCCAGTTCCAAATTATCGCTATTAGCCTTAAAAAAAAACCTTTTTCTTCAACAGACTCTAAGTAAATCAAATCTGACTCATATATTACATTGTTGTCACTATCTAAGACTTTAATTGTTCCGGCCTTATCCATTGACTTGATCGGGGCAAGTATTGTGGATTCTGTTGAAATCTCAAATTTTAATGAATCTCTTTGATTTTTTTGTAAAGTAAGAATTACATCCTCAGGCAATCCAACATTTACTTTGTCTTTTTTCCCAGCAATTACTTCAATTGATTTAACCGGTTCTTTTTTTGTAAATAATTTTTCTGTTTTAAAGTATCTAAACCCATAAACCATTAAATTCGATACGTCATTGAAACGTTTATTGTCTTCGCTACCTAAAACAACAGCCACTAATCTCATTCCATCTTTAACAGCTGAGCCAACAAGACAATATCCTGCTGATTGTGTATAGCCTGTCTTTACTCCATCAAACATATCATCGCGCCAAAGAAGTTGATTTCTATTGTTCTGAGCTATGCCTGCATAAGTAAAAGATTTTTGTGAATAATGTCTGTAATGATCTGGAAAGTTTTTAATTAATTCTCCAGTTAGTATAGCTAAATCATTGGCTGAAGTTACATTTAATGGATCAGGAAGTCCAGATGCATTATTAAATGATGTATTTTCCATACCAAGTTCTTTAGCATAATCATTCATTAATATTACAAAGCTTTCTTCACTTCCGGCTACATGCTCAGCTAAAGCTACACTTGCATCATTGCCAGACTGAATTATCATTCCTTTTATTAACTCAGATACTTCAACTCTCGTGCTCTCCCTTATAAACATTCTTGATCCAGGTGCTTTCCATGCCTTTATTGAAATTTTAGGAGTATCCGTTAAGTTTATAAAATCTTCTTTAACATAATCAGCAACAACATAACTCGTCATTAATTTGGTTAAACTTGCTGGCTCAACTGGCGCATCTGCATTAAAGCTTGCTAAAACTTTCTTAGTATTAGGTTCATAGAGAATATAACTTCCTACACCAAGATCGGGTGGGTTTGGTATCGCAGCAGATAGATTGATGCCTAAAACTGCTAATAATATTATTTTGGCCTTATTCATAAAATTTATTTGATATTTCTAATGCTAGCTGATGAACAGCTAAAGCATATTTACTGCTTCGATTATATTTAGTTATAACCCTAAAATTGTCAAATCCCAAGTAGAGCTTTGTAAGGTCTTTTTGTCTAACAAGAATAGGAGAAATCATAGATGAATAGTCTCCATTAAATTCAAAACCAGCTTCTCTGAGATCACTTGAATAAATTTTTGTTCTAAAATTATTTAACTTGAAGGGTAAATCTAATTCATTTATTTGATCCTCATCTAAATCTTTAAAACCTCCATTAAAATTAATTTCAATTGCAGCTTCTTTGCCAGAAACCCATCCATTTTCACGGAGATAGTTAGCAACACTTGCTATTCCATCCTCTCTTGATCCCAATAGGTCAACAAAACCGTTTAGATCATAATCTACACCATAAGCATTATAGCTGGAAGGAATAAACTGACCTAAGCCTATCGCTCCTGACCATGAACTTTTTATTTTTTTAGGATCCAAGTTATATCTTTTGGATAAAATAAATAATTCGATAAGTTCTTTTTGCCAAAAACTACTGCTGGGTTCAAATGCTCTTGTAAAAATTGTATCTAATGGATTATAAGAACCATAATAACTTCCATAATTTGTTTCCATGCCTATTATTGAGGCAATATAAAACTTTGATACTCCATAATCTTTCTCCACTGCTTCAAATATATCTAAATGCTCATTCAAAAACTTAACACCATTTTTAATTCTTAATGTTGTTACTCTTTTGCTTAAATAGTCATCCCATGTAGACTTCACTTCTGGTTGATTACTCCTCGCTTGAACTGCTCTCCTTGATGGTTCTGCATCTAACAAATAATTAATTATTTCATCCCTATCTAAATCAGAGTTTTCTACAGCCATATCTATGAAATCATTAATATCTTCTCTTTCTAATAAATCAGAAGAAATATTAAAAGATAAGAGCAATAAAAATAAACGAATCATTTAAGAAAACTCCTAGAGGAAAAAATTAAACCAATCATAATAGAAAAGCATAACAGAGATGAGCCTCCCTTAGTAAAAAAAGGTAATGGAAGCCCCACCACAGGAATAAGACTGCTTACCATTAATATATTTAATAAAAAGCTGAAGCCTATTATCAATGAAAAATAAGTTCCTAAAAAATAGGGTGATAAATCGTCTGAAAGTCTTTTTTGTTCCATTGAAAAAACTGTTGTTAAAAATATAAACAGGCCAACTAAAAGAAAAATAGATAAAACACCTAAAAATCCAAACTGTTCTGCATAGATTGAAAATATAAAATCTGTATCAGCCTCAGGTAAGAAGTTAAATTCATTTTGTTTGCTATTAAGGAATCCCTCTCCAAGAAAACCACCAGAGCCAATACTAATTTCTGATTGTAATATGTTCCACTTCTCTGAAAGGCTTTGGTCAGATGAAAACCAGCTTAATATTCTTGATTTTTGATATTCTGTGAATCCAAAATTATAAATAATTGGTGATAATAAGATCCCAAAAAATCCCATAGAAATAAAATATAATCTATGCATTCCACATATAAATAAAAGCATTAGCCCAAATAATATATATACTAATCCCGTTCCAAGATCTGGTTGAATAATTATTGGAATGGCTGATAAAAAAAGAATCAGAAGCAAAGATATTGATCTAAAAATATTAAATTTAAAGTTATAAAACCTAAGATACTGTATTGCGAAAAGAGCAAAAGTAATTTTCATGAACTCTGATGGTTGTAAGCTTAAAAAACCAAAATCAATCCATCTTTTAGAACCTTTTATTTCACTTCCAATAATTTCAACAATCAAGACAACTAATAAGTTGATACTAAAGAGAATCCAGGCAACTGAAATTATTCGATTTAAATTTATTTGATTGAAAACTAAAGTTACTAGAAAAATCGCAAAGATACTTATTAACAAAAATCTTAAAAAATAGTAAATATCAATTGAGGTAACAGAATAGATAGTAAGAGAGCCCATTAGTATTATTAAGGTTAAAGACAGTGCAATCAGTAAAGACCTTAAATCAAATGTCATTTACTAACTCCTGCAGTACATCACGAGCAATAGGGCCCGCAACCCTTCCTCCGCTCTCTCCATTTTCAATGATAACTGAAATTGAATATCTTGGATCATCATAAGGTGCATATCCTATGAATATTGCATGATCCCTCAGATCAGGGTTTTTTCTTACTTCGTTATATTCTTCTCTTGAATTGATTTCAACTAATTGAGCAGTTCCACTTTTACCAGCAAGATTTAATTCTCCTGCTTCGATTCTGTATCCAGTTCCATTTTTTGAATAGACAACATCAATTAATGATTGATTCAATTTTACCCAGTCAGCTTCTTCAATTTCTACATCTATCACAAGATCAGAATCATTACTTCTAGATAGATATGGGATCTTATATTTTCCTTTTGATGCTAAAATTGCTGCGATCAATGAAAGATGCAATGGACTTGTTAACATATAGCCTTGGCCAATTCCTAAATTTATAAAATCTCCTTTATAAAGATCTTTGCCAAAGTTTTTTTGCTTCCATGCATCATTAATTAATGGACTAAATTGCTGAGGATAACAATCTTCGCATACCTTAGATCCAAAAGATGAAGATTGTAAAAGTTTTACAAACTTTGATTTCTCATATTTCACTGATAAATTCATAAAATATGGATTAGAACTTTCAACTAAAGCTTTATTTAAGTCGGTATAACCATGTCCACCTTCTTTCCATGCATTGAAAACCCTTTGCTCCTCTTCAAATCTAAAAAAACCGTCATCGAAAATAGTCTCATCCCAGGTTGTATAAGAATTACTCAAAGCAAAAGTTGCGAATAATGGTTTGATTGAAGAACCAGGTGGATATAATCCCATAAAGGCTCTGTTAAATAGTGGTCTCGATGTATCATTTAAAAGTTCTTGATATTGTGCGCTGGATATATCTTTTAGATCTTGTGCGCTTATTGAAGGAGCACTTACTGCAACAGGAATACTAAAATCTTTTAAATCTATAACAACAATTGAGCCTCTTTTTCCTTCCATTAATTCATAAGCTAATTTTTGGACATCATAGTTTATAGAGGTTGTAATTTCTTCACCTTCAATAAAAGGTTCTTCACTAGTTATTACTTTTCTGTCTCCTCTAGCATTTCTTTGAAAAAATTTTCTGCCATGCTTTCCTTGTAGCTCCTTTTCATATACTTTTTCAATCCCCAATTTACCTACCTTATTCCAAAGACTAGGGTCATAATTTTTAATTCTTGCAGAAAAATAGGTTATATCGGATTGGGTTATATAGCCCATATGCCCTAAAATATGAAAGAATGCTGGATGAGGATCATATTCTCTCTCATAGCTTTCAACTACAGAGAAACCTATTAAATTTTCGCTTCTAACAAAAAATTTTGCTAGATCTTTCTGATCTATGTTAGATAGGATAACTAAGGATTTTCTTTCACTTAAAGATTGTTCAACTTTTGCTTTAACAAATTGAAAGTTTGTTTTATCAGGAAAAATATCGGAAAAAAACTTTATTGAAGCCTCATTTGGCTTTTGCTCTAAATCTACAGCAATTGAATAAATTTTTCTGTCCTCTGCAAGAACTTTGCCATCCTTCGAAAGAATTCTGCCACGTTTAGGATAAATATATTCAAAATCATTAATATTCTTTTCTCTCAATTCTTTAAGTTGCTTTCCTTCGATGATTTGTAGCTGAAAAAATCTACCAATACATACAAAAAGTATGGCGATAAATATAACAAGAAGAAGTTTTGTTCTTCCTTTATATATACTTAATCTATTGTCTTTCAATTTTGATGGTAAGGATGGTTAGTATATATGCACTTTGCTCTGTAAATTTGTTCTAAGGCCATTAATCTGAAAATTTCATGAGAGAATTCCATGTCAGAGAACGAAATTATTTTATTTGCTTTCATCTGTATATTCTCACAAATTCCATATGCTCCTCCAATTATTAAATTTATAATCTGGTTTTGCGAAAAGATTAATTTTGAAAAATTTTCTGAACTAAATCTTTCTCCTTTTTTATCAAAACAATAAAAAAGACTATTATTTTTTAATTCTTTTTTTATAAGCTCTCCTTCATAATTTATAAGTTCACTATTAGAGCTAAATTTTTTCTTATGTGATATCGGAACCATTTTTATTTCTATTAAATTTTTCATTCTATTAATTAAGTCATTTTCAAAATCCTGAATGTATTTTGTTTTGCTATTTTTAATATAAATTAGTTTTAATTTAATCACTTTCTTGAACGATTCCATAACGACTCAAGATCATAATGAATTCTTGAATCTTCAGTCATAATATTTATAAGAACGTCTCCAGCATCAATTAAGACCCATTCATTTGATTCTGAACCTTCTGTGCCTAAAATCTTTATTCTATTATCTTTTAAATCATCAATAACCTTATTTGCAATAGACTGTATATGTCTGTTAGAAGTTCCTGTAGCAATTAAAATATATGAAGCAAAAGATGAAATTTTCTCAACTTCGAAAGCATTTATGTTGTGAGCTTTTAACTCATCTAGAGCTGATGCACACAAGTCTTTAATTTGTTTAGCGGAATAAGATTTTGGCATCATTTAGTTGAATTATAATGCTTAAATCAAAGAATCAAGAATAAGACTTTGAAAACCCTCAAAATTTTTATTTCCACACATTAAGATAGTTTTTTTTGAATTGCCCTTTTGTAAAAGAATTTTCATGAAGTTTTCAGTAAAAGGTTTAGCATAATCTCTAAATTTTTTTTCTTGTTCTGGACTTGCACTTACTAGAAAAGATGAATTTTCTCTAAAGATTTCAATGAGAGCGTCATCATGAATTCCTTTTCGCATTGAATTTGAGCCTAATTCCATAATTAGCGTCACATTTTCATTCTCTTTTTTAGCAATTTTGAGCGTCTCTTTTATTGCAGTTGGGTGGTGAGCAAAATCATCAATAACTCTAAAATATTCATCATCAAAAATAGTGTCATATCTTCTTTTAACTCCCTTATAATTCTTTAAAGATTCTCTAACTTTAGTTTCAGAGACTATACCCTCAAGGCCTTTGACTGTAATATTTTTATTAATATCATAGATATTTTCTGCTTCAGCATTAAAAGCTTCTATCCGAGCCTTAATATTTGTATTTTTTTTAATTGCATCCAAAAAATATTCTCTTAAACCAGAAGAATTAATATAAATAACTGATTCTTTTGGTAATCCTACTGCAAGCTCCATAAAATTTTTCTCAATCTCGTCAATATTCTTATATATGTCTGCATGATCAAATTCGATATTATTAATTAAAAGAATATCGGGATGGTAATGAAAAAATTTTGGCTTTTTATCAAAATAAGCAGTGTCATATTCATCTGCTTCTACAACAAAATAATTAGATTCTGTTAAATTCCAAGATTTATTAAAACCCTTTGGAATTCCTGCTATCAAATAACTTGGATTTTCTCCATTGCTTATTAAAGCATGTGTAATCATTGAAGTAACTGAAGTTTTACCATGCGTACCAGATACAGCTATCACTTTTTTATTCTTTAAAATATTTTTATAGAGCCATTCTGGGCCAGAAATTATTTTATCTTTCTTATTTAAGATATGTTCTAAGATTTCGTTGCCACGTGAAATTGTATTGCCAATTACGTATAAATCTGCATTACGATAATTTTTAGATATGTAACCTTCAAAAAAATTTATTCCTGAACTCTTTAATTCTAGGGACATTGGAGGATAAACCTTATCATCAACTCCTAAAACTTCATGGCCTTGATTTTTTGCCATCTGAGCAAGATTACCCATGAAAGTTCCAGAAATTCCAAGAAAAAAAATTTTCATACTTTTAGTTATATTAAAGGGAGTATAAGATAAGTGGCATGAAAAATGCATTTTATGCTCAGTCAGGAGGAGTGACCTCAGTAATAAATTCTTCAGCCTTTGGTCTATTTTCCGAGCTTAAAGAAAAAGCTCCTGAGGCAAATATCTATGTTGGAAAAAATGGGATCATTGGCTTAATTGAAGATGAAGTTTATGACATAAATAAATCAAAGAAGCCGCTCGAATTATTAATTGAATCTCCTGGAGGCATGTTTGGGTCTTGTAGATATAAACTTCCAGATATAGAAGATGAAAAATTTTATAGAGATTTATTCAAAAAATTAGAAATATATTCTGTTGGTTATTTTTTTTATAATGGAGGCAATGATTCAGCTGATACTTGCTATAAAGTCTCTGAGGCTGCAAAAAAATTAAATTATTCTCTTAACGCAATTGCTATTCCTAAGACTATCGATAATGATCTTGCGATTACTGATAATTGTCCTGGTTTTGGTTCAGTTGCTAAATATATAGCAACATCAGCTAAAGAAGCTTCCTTAGATATTAGATCAATGTGCAAAACATCAACTAAAGTTTTTATTCTTGAGGTAATGGGAAGGCATGCTGGATGGATTGCAGCTGCAGCAGAATTAGCTAATGATGATAATAATATCTATGTTCATAAAATATTAATGCCTGAAGTTCCTTTTAATGAAGAGTCTTTTCTCAATGGAGTCCAAAAAGATGTAGAGAAATTTGGCTACTCAGTAATAGTAGCTTCTGAAGGTTTAAAGAATCAGGATGGAGAATTTTATACAGCATCTGCTGCAAAAGATTCATTTGGACATAGTCAGCTTGGTGGTGTTGCTCCAAAACTTGCTAATCTAGTTAGTGAAAAGCTCAAGTATAAATATCATTGGTCTGTATCTGATTATCTACAAAGAAGCGCCAGGCATATTTCATCAGAAACGGACATAAAGCAAGCAATATCTGTTGGAAAAGCTGCAGCTAATATGGCTTTAGAAAATAAAAGTGGCATTATGCCTATAATAACTAGAGATAGTAATAACCCATATAAATGGAGTATAGAAGAATCTGAACTCCAATTCATTGCAAATAAAGAAAAAATAGTTCCTCCTGATTTTATTTCTGAAGATGGTTTTAGAATTACTAAAAAGGGGGTCGATTATTTAAGACCATTAACAATCGGTGAAAGTTATCCAAAATATAAAGATGGCATCCCTGCTTATGAACAAATTGATTTGCATTTAGCCAAAATTTAGATCAGCTACTTTCTTTTTTAATAATTCTATAAGTTGATCTCTTTCCTCTTGATTCAAGAAAGATCCAATTGCAATCTTTTGATTATTCGATTTTATAAATAATTCTTTTTTTGCATTATTTTCTTCAACTATAAACTTTGATAAAAATCTATCAAAAGTTATTTTTTTATTGTTTTCTTCTAACTTGACATAAAGCTTATCTAAATAAAGTATTTGTCTTTGATTTAACCACTTACGATTTGTTCTTAATATTAAAATAAGAGCTAAAACTTCTAAACCAGCAAAAGGAAGTATCATTGTGGCTCCCACAAAAAAGAATCCGATTCCAAAAGTAAGGCAAATTAAAGAAAGAAATCCGAAAAAAATAAAGTTTCCATTAACAGATGAAGATTTATTTGGAGCAAGATCTATATACAGAGAATCTTTTTTAGTTTTTGCTTTAAACATCGAAGTGTAGAATGGGTCCATTACCATGGCCAAAGTTAGGTGCATGCATAATTCCCTTTTGAACATAGTCAATTCCCTTTTGAACAGATTCATTTAAATTTTTACCATGCCCAATCAAACAGGCAATTGAACTGGCAAGAGAGCAACCTGTACCATGCGTATTCTTCGAATTTATTTTTTTAGACTCAAAACATTTAATTGTTTGATCTTCTTTGACTAAAACATCGGTAATCAATTCATTAGTTAAGTGGCCTCCTTTAACTAAGACATTTTTTACTCCCAGCTCTAATATTTTAAATGCTGCTTTAATCTGCTCCTCAGTATTGTTAATTTTTTGCTCGCTTAATAATTCAGCTTCATATAAATTTGGAGTGGTCAGAAATGATTTAGGTAAAAGCATCTGTTTGATTGCTGAGATGCAATCCTGAGGTACTAAAATATCTCCAGATGTTGCGACCATAACAGGATCTACTACTAATTTATGATCGCCAACTTTACTTGCTATCTTTTCTATTGTTACTGTGTCTGCAAGCATGCCAGTCTTTATAACATTTGGATTGAGATCTTCTAGAACAGAATCAATTTGTGATTCAATATGATCTATTGGCAATGGAAATATTGATTGCACACCTTTAGTATTTTGAGAAGTTATTGCTGTTATTGCAGTCATTGCATAACCTTTAAAATATGTAACTGCTTTTATGTCTGCTTGAATGCCTGCTCCACCACCTGAATCTGAGCCAGCAATTATAAGTATTTTTGGAATTTTATTTCTTTGCATTAAGTTATAAATTGTAATTTAATTGTTTATCTTGAACTTATAATGCAGAATACTCTCTAATTTACTAAGAATGAAGTTTTATATTAAATTTTTAATACTTATATTTTCCTTAAATTTAACTGGAAATGATTTGCTTTCTATTTATGAAGAGGCTTTAGAAAAAGATCCTGACTTTAATGCAAAAAAAGCTGACCTTAAAATCTCAAAAGAATTCTTTAACCAAGCAAGATCTGGTTTGTTACCACAGGTAAGATTTTCAGCATCAACTAATTGGAATGAATACTACCAAGAAAGAGTTTTGCAGAATGATTACAATACTTTTAATTACAATTTAAACTTAAGTCAGCCTATCTTCAGGTTAGATTCTTGGTTTGTAACGCAACAGGCAAAGCAAAATTATGAAGCAGCTGAAGCCAGATTTGCTTATCAACAGCAAGACTTAATGATTAGAGTAACTCAAGCCTACTTCAAGGTTTTATCTGCAAAATCAACATTAAAGTCAGCAGAAGCAACTGAAAGAGCTTTAAATAATCAGTTTCAAACAGTCACAGAAAGATTTAATTCTGGAGCTGCATCTAAAATAGAATTAGCCGAGGCTAAGTCAGCATTTAATAGAGCTCAATCCGATCGTGTTCTAGCTGAAGGAAATGTAGATATAAGTTTTGAGGAATTGAATTCAATCGTAGGCAGACAAATAAAAATGATTTCGCCACTCAATCAGAATAGTAAATTTGTTGCTCCTATGGAAAATATTGATTCAGAAGTAAAAAAAGGACGGGAATTAAATTACTTAATAATAGAGGCGCGAAATAGATTAGAGGCAGCTGAATCAAATACAAAATCAAAAACAGCAAATTATTTGCCAAAAATTGATCTCAACGCCAATGCAAGCAGAAGAACTTCAAAACAATACACTTTTGATGGAGTTGAATCAGATATTGATTTGCCCTTTTCCATACCTACAGAAACAGAAAACAGAATATTTTCAATTCAATTCTCAGTACCTCTTTTTACATCCGGCTTAAATAGTTCGCAAAGAAGACAAGCTTTACTCCAAGAAGTGAGAACTGAAGAACAAATGATATTAATTGAGAGGAATGTTACTCAACAGATAAGAAGTTTATATACAGCTTTAAAAACAGCCGAATTAAATATTATCTCCTTGAGAATAGCGGTAGAAAGCTCAAAAGATGCATTGGAAGCAACAAGATTGGGTTATGAGTTAGGCTCAAGAAACTTAATCGATTTACTGCAGGCCGAGAGAAATTCATCAGAAACTCAAAATAGACTTTCTCAAGCAATGTATGGTTTTATTGTTACCTCCTTGCAATATAAACAAGCTATTGGAACATTAAGGCCAGAAGATATTGTTAAAATAAACGGACAATTCAATTAAGTGCCCGAACTTCCTGAAGTAGAAACCACAAAAAGAGGAATTGAACCACATATAGTTAAAAAAAAGATCAATTCCGTCTACATTGGCCAACATGATCTAAGAATTAAATTTAATGAGAGTCAAAAAAATAAAATTTTAAACACTGAAATTATAGGAGTAAGAAGAAAGGCAAAATATATCTTAATAGATTTCGCAAATAAACATTCTTTATTAATTCACCTTGGTATGACAGGAAATTTAAGAATTTCTGACACTTTTACTTTAGGCAAACATGACCATATGGCCTTCTCTCTAAGCTCAGAGAAACATCTAATATTTAATGATGTAAGAAGATTTGGTCTTGTTTTAATACTTAAAGAAGGAGAAAAGATTAA
>CEVE01021042.1_pt1 | contig 15502 bp, 12 predicted proteins | sample 356431 | NCBI WGS metagenome assembly CEVE01 (sample SAMEA2622764, study PRJEB7988) | marine metagenome | isolation source: saline water (ENVO:00002010), including
ACCATTAGAAAACTTTATGCAATAGATAAATCATTTAACTCTATTCATGGATCTGACTCAGATGCTAATGCTGAAAGAGAAATATCAATTATATTTGATCACTAATGGTTGACTTAATATCAAAAAAAATCAGAGGCTTTCGAGATATATTACCCGAAGAATCTAAAAAGTTTTTATTTCTTGAAGAAAAAATTCATAAAATTTGCTCTTTGTTTAACGCTAATCAGATTCGACTTCCTGCTTTGGAGTCGCTTAACTTATTCAAAAGATCAATCGGTGAATCATCAGATATTGTTAAAAAAGAAATGTATTCATTTAATGATAAAAATGATGAAACTGTTTGCTTGATCCCAGAAGGTACAGCACCATGTATGCGTTTAGCTTTTGAAAATAATTTAATCTACGACCGTGGGGTAAAAAAAAATAGGTTTTACTACTATACATCTATGTTCAGACATGAGCGCCCCCAAAAGGGGAGATATAGGCAATTCACACAATTTGGCGTTGAGTTTATGGGAGACGATTCAATTTATGGCGATATTGATTTATTACTTTTGTCAAAGATGTTTTTTGAACAAATTAAACTCGATAAACTAAAACTAAACATTAACTCTCTCGGCTTAATAGAGGATAGAAATAAGTATTCACAAGATCTTCAGTCATATTTCAATAATTATTCTAATTCCTTTAATGATCAACAGAAGAATACGATAAAAACAAATCCACTTAGAATACTTGATAGCAAAGATCAAAAGCTGATAGAGATAGTAAAAGATGCTCCAAATATTTCAGATTATATTAACAAAGTATCATCTGATAAGTTTAATAATATCATCCAGATCCTTGAAGATCTCAACATTGATTATATAGTCAATAATAAATTGGTCCGTGGTCTTGATTATTATAACGATCTAGTCTTTGAATGGAAAACTGATCAGCTCGGCACACAGGATGCTATTTGTGCAGGTGGTAGATATGATAGTCTATCAAATATAATAGGTAATCAGTATGTCCCTGCTGTTGGTTTTGCTATGGGTATTGACCGGGTAGTCGATCTCATAACTTATCACGATACAGATTTAGTTATCGGATTGTCAGTTATATCTGATTCACAATCAGATATTCTAAAAATATCATCTTTTATTAGAAGTGTTGGTGATAAATTCAGACTTATCCAAATGGATGCGGATAAATCTTTGACAAAGCAAATAAAAACTGCTGTTAAATCTAACTGTGATATTTTAGTAATTGTAGGTAGTGAAGAAATGAGCAATAATACTCTAACAATAAAAGATCTAAAGAGTGATAAAGATGATAGGTCAATCGGCTTAGATGATTTTTCAAAATTTATAGAAGAATATTAAATGAGTGAAGAAGAAAAAGTTGTTAGTTGGTTTGAAGAAAACTATAAGTCGCTTATACTCGGCATAATTATAGGTTTAACGATTTTATTTGGATATAAATCTTATCTTTCAAATCAAAATACTTCACAACTTGAATTATCTAGGCAATTTGATTTAGCTGTTACAAGTTATCAAAATGGAGATACTAGTAAAATTCTGTCTTTTTCTAGAGAAAATATGAACAATAATTCGAACAATGTTTATACATCTTTGGCTAATTTATATTCTGCAAAAATTATGTACTTAGATAATAATATTGATCAATCATATGTATTTCTAGATCATATCATCTCAAACACTAGCGACAATGGTTTAATCGACATAGCAAAATACAGAAAAGCAAAGATTCTCATCGAAGAAATGAAGTATAGCCAAGCGAATGAATTACTTGGTGATGATCCAGATAATTATCAGCATATTGAACTTAAAGGTGATATATATTATTTACAAAATAATGACGAGGAGGCAGTAAGATATTACAATAAAGTACTTGCTTACAGCATTACACCAAATGAGAAAAAAAATATTATAGCCAAAATTAATCTAATAAAATGACTAAGTTTAAAATATATATCCTTTTTATCAGCTTGTTTTTAACATCATGTTCTAATTTTTTAACATGGCATCTCGATAGAGGAATACATAAAGATAAAATATTCTCTCCATCTAATAATACCGATCAGAAAGATATGCCGCAAGATAAGTATAACGTATCATCTACAGAAAAATGGTTAACATCTACCAATAATGGCATCGAGGGTAATACTGGATATTTAAGAATACTAAAAAAAAACAATACTATTTACTCTGTAGATTCAAATGGTCTTCTCTCTGCACTATCTAGCAATAATGGAGAAATTATTTGGCAAACCTCTACAAATTATGATGTTAGTTCAGGAATAAGTTTAATTGATAATAAAATATGTTTAGGTACAGCTGATGCTAAATTGATTTGCTTCAAAATTGATTCTTTATCAAATGATAGTCATCTTCCACTTATAACAAGTATTAAAAACTCCACAACATTCTCAAAGAGGGTCCCTGATATAGAGATGGACTTATTCAGTGAGCTTGCTTCACCTGTATTACCAATAAATAATCTCATACTGATGAAACTTGATAATGATGACCTATATTTAACGGACCCTTTAACATTAGATGTAATTTGGAAGACAGAGAGTCAAAACATTCCTTTGAGAACTAAAGGTTCTTCAATGCCGCTTATTCTTGAAAATAGTGTTTTTATAGCAAGGGATAACGGCTCTTTATCTGCATATGATAAAACAACCGGTACTCTCAATTGGCTTACAATAATATCCTCTAGATCAGGCAGAAATGATTTAGAATCACAACGGGATGCTGAAATGAGTATATTGACTAAAAATAATAAAATATACTATGGTCACTATCAGGGCAGTCTTACATCATTAGATAAAAATACTGGAAATAGAATTTGGTCTAGCCCTTTCTCTTTCTTAAACAACATATCTTTACATAAGAACTCAATTTATGGATCTACCTCTGATAACTTACTTGTTTCACTAGATGAAGCTTCAGGATTTCTAAACTGGAAGAAAGAAATAAATAAAAGAATCACAGAGCCATTTATAATTGAAAAAGTTGTGATGATATTCACTACCAGTGGGACTTTATTAGGTTATGATCTTGATACTGGTACTAAAGTGTATGAAAAAGAATATGGATACGACCTTAACTCCAGAACTCAGTTCATTATTGAAAAAAATAACATATTTTTTCAAACAAATGATGGAGACACAATCTGTCTTCAGGTAAATTTATAATAAAAAATGACAGACTCTATTAGCCTTGTTGGTAGAACTAATGTTGGAAAATCATTACTTTTCAATAAATTGATCCAATATAAAAACTCAATAGTACTTAATAAACATGGTGTCACGAGAGATATCAATGAGGGTAAAATATTGTATCAAGATAAATATCTTAATTTAATTGATACAGCAGGAATTACTTCGACGGATGAACATTTTACAAAGCTTTCTTATGAAAAGACTCTCGGCGCTATTGAGAGATCATCCATTGTTTTATTCGTAACATCTATCGAGGATGGTATCACTTCGAGTGATAAAGAGATATGTTCATTACTAAGAAAACTGAATAAATCTATCTTTCTCGTTATTAATAAATGTGATAAGCAAAAATCTAATTTAAAAAAATATGAATTTTCAGAATTCGGATTCACTAAAGTATTTGAAGTATCTGCGAAAACAAATCTAGGTCTTGAGAGACTAGTAGAAGAATTATTTAATTCATGTTCATCTTCAGTATATAAAGAGGATAAAATCTCAAGAATTGCTTTTATCGGAAAACCTAATGTAGGTAAATCTACACTTATAAACAGTATTTTGAATGAAAGCAGGTCTATTACTTCAGATGTTCCCGGCACCACGATAGATTCACTTGAAATACCTTTTAGTTTTAAAGGACATAACTTTTTAATTTATGATACAGCCGGTATTATGAAAAAAGCATCTACAAAGGATATTATCAATAAGTACTCTATAAGTATGTCATTGAAATGTATTAGCGATGCTAATCTTTGTGTGCTCGTAATTTCAGCTACTGAACTAGTATCTAAGCAAGATAAATCTATTTTTAATATTCTAAAAGACAATAATAAACCTTTTGTGTTAGTAATTAACAAAATAGATTTAATAACTAAAAATGAGATAAAAATCCTTAAGAGCAAAATTGATTACTTTTCCAACATACTTTTTGGAACCAAGATTATATATATTTCTGCACTTCACAATAGAAATATTAGAAAGCTGTTATTTACTATAAAGACCCTCGTTACTAACTTATACAGAGAGTATCGACCATCAAAACTCACAAAGATTCTTAACGATGCTTGCAATAAGCACCCCATTAAAAATGCTAGTAATAGGCTTATAAAATTGAAGTTTGCCAAACAAAATAAGAGTTCAGATTTATCAATTTCTATACATGGTAATCAAACAGATAAGATACCTGATTCATATAGAAAATATCTAGTTAACTATTTTTCAGACCAACTGGGACTATCTGGAGTCCCAATAAAATTGATTTTCAAAAAAGAAAAGAACCCATATAAAATGGGTTCTTAACAAAATAATATTACTCAGCTGTTTTTGGGCTGATAATATTTTTTACCTCTGAAATGCTGTTTGCAGGAAAACCCCCTGTACTTGCATGATCTTTGATGAGCTGCTCGTTATCTGCATTATATACGCAGTAAACTTTATCACCAGTTACATAGCTCTGAACCCATTCTATACCAGTTCCCATATCTTTTAGGATACCGCATGATTTTTGTGAGATGCCCTTAAGATCATCTGCAGTCAAATCTCCAGCACCTGATATTTCTCTTTCAATTACATATTGTGGCATTTTACCCCTCCTTATATTATGTATTTTTTGTATTATCTTATTATATTAGCTAATTATCAAGTTTGACCTTAACCTTATTCACCAGCGCTAAAGGATCTACGTAATGATTGTTGAGTAGAACTGACCAGTGTAAGTGGGGACCTGTTGATAAGCCTGTATTCCCAACTGATCCTATTACTTGACCTTTCTTAACTATTGAACCTTTAGCCACAAGTATATCATCCATATGCAAGAACATGCTTATTAGATTATTTCCGTGGTTCATCATGACAAATTTCCCATTGTAGTAGTAATGACCAGTTAGCATAACTTTGCCATCTGAAGGTGCATATATCGGTGCTCCAGTATCTGCAGCTATATCATGTCCATTATGATAGTTACCTTTTTTACCATTGTAATATCTTTGTGTGCCATAAACTCCGGTAACTATACCATCAACAGGAATTATGAAATTATAATCAGGGTAAGAGTCATATTTTGTTTTTTTAGCATCTACAATCTCTTTCCTTTCTTTATAAATTCTATCTAATTCGCTTTGAGATTTTTTTTTATATTTATTAAATCTAATTTCCTGGATATCAAAATTTTTTTTCTGAATATTTAGTCTAACAGTCTTTATATTCTCTTTTCCGGTAAAGGAATAGATGTTAGCACCTCTGTCTGAATTATAAGGTATGCCAAAGAGTAGATATGGTTTACCGTCTTCCTTTACAGTTGTTAACAAATGATTTTTGTAATAATATTCCGAGTTTATTTCACTATCATCCAATGGTATCAGTACTACATCACCAGTGTATATCGGCTGATCTGCACTGGCACTACCAAATACTAGAATAAATAAAATTAATAAATATGTTTTAGAAATTATTCGAATTTTTCCATCCTAATTTTGATTTTTTTACCTCCACGTATGTAGTTATGCCACCTCTAACTTTCCAATGAGCATCGATCCTCATAAATCTTGGCTTAATGAGGCCATAAAGATCATTAAAAATTTGGTTAGTTATATCCTCATGAAAAGCACCTACTTCTCTGTATGATCCCATGTATAACTTAAGAGACTTAAGCTCAACACAATGCTTGTCCGGGACATATTCAAGATAGAACTCTGCAAAATCAGGCTGTGATGTTAGGGGACATATGCATGTAAACTCAGGGATGTCCATCTTAATTAGATAGTCATTTTCTTTTTGGGGATTATCAAACGTTTCTAATAGATCTTTCATGTACACAAAGAATTAATGTTTATAGTATAATACACGATAACATATTATAATTTAAAATTATCTTATGAGATTATCCAAAATCAAATTATCAGGCTTCAAAACGTTCGTTGATGCCACTTCCTTAAACTTCCCCAGTAATCTCACAGGAATAGTGGGCCCAAATGGATGTGGTAAATCTAATATTATAGATGCTATAAGATGGGTGATGGGAGAATCATCAGCGAGAAACCTTCGAGGCGATACAATGGATGATGTAATTTTCTCCGGATCATCGTCAAGGTCAGAAGTTAGCCATGCAAGTATAGAGCTCGTATTTGATAATTCACAGAACAAATTAGATTCAAAATTTGCAAAATTTAATGAAATTTTGATTAGGAGAGATGCTAATCGTGATGGCAACTCAAATTACTATTTAAATAATACGAGATGTAGAAGAAAAGATATAAGAGAAGTTTTTTTAGGGACTGGTCTTGGCCCAAGAAGCTACGCAATAATTGAACAAGGTATGATCTCAAAAATTATTGACTCTAAGCCTGAAGAGCTAAGAACATACCTCGAAGAGGCAGCAGGTATAAGTAAATACAAAGAAAAAAGAAGAGAGACAGAACTTAGGTTAAAGCATACATCAGAAAATTTAAGTCGCTTAAAAGACATAATGCGAGAAATAAACTCCTCTCTCACTAAACTTCAGAAGCAGGCTAATGATGCAGAGTCATATAGAGCCTTAAAAAAAGAAGAAGAAGCTCTAAGGATAAAGATTATCAGTAAAAAAATAATGAACTATGATAAATCTTTTGATGCTGTCAAGAAAAGAGAAAGTAACTATCTACTTCAAAAAGATAAATATGATTCAGAAATGACAGGATTTAACAATACTATAGATCAATTGAAATCAAAAAGAGATGATGAACAATTAGTTTATAATAAATTGCAATCAGAGTCATTTCAAATCGCCGCAGAAATTGCTAGAGCTGAAAAAGATATAGAATATACAGAGCAAATTGAAACTAGTAAAAAAGATAATATTGAAGATATTAACAAAGACATAGATAATGCAAATGTTGAGTGCAATTTACTAATCAAAAAACAATCTGAGAATAAGCAATCAATTGTTAACCAAAAAAAAGAAAAAGAAAAACTCTCGAAAGAGATTAATCAAATAAATAATGACATTAAAGAGTCTTCATTTTCATTACAGAATTGGCAATCACACTTTAATAAGTTTTTATCGGATAAAATAGAATTAGAGAAAGAGATCGAATTAGAAAAATCTAAAATTGAGTCATACTCAGAAAATATTTCCTTACTTGAAAAGAGATTAGATAATCAATCAGACAAACGTACTGATTCGCATGATACGAATATTCATATTGAGCTTTTAACACAATCAGAGTCTTATCAGAAAGATCTTATTAATCTTAAAATAGATTTTGAGAGACATTCAGATAAACTTGACAGCAATCTAAAAGATACACTTCTTTCAAGTTTAAATAGTCTTTTAGATAAATTTAAAAAAATTATTATAAAAATCAAAGACAATAATAAATCTCATGATAAGCAGATACAAGATCTAAATAATAATATTAAAAGCTACCACGCGAAAATAATTAATAGCGAGCAAATGCTTAAACAATATCAATCAAATCTTAAGAGCTTTGAAACACAAAAAAGTAAACTTGAAAAAGAAAAAATTGACTTAAAACAAACTCATGACAAGTTAAATTGGAAGTATAATGAAATATCTGAAAAACTAAATTCTAATAATGTTGCTATTTCTACACTCGAAACACAGACGGTATCCTCAGATGAAAATCTTAATAGGCTCAAAGCTAATATTGAGGTTCTCACTATCAGAAAACAGGAACTTTTATCTAACTCAAATACTACTATAGGAACAGATACTAAAGAAATACTTAATACCTTAATAAATAAGAAAAAAACGAAGGACCAGTCTTTAACATCATCGCAAGATAAAATGACTTCCATAGATAACAAGATTAGAGAAAATGAACAGCTTATTGCGAAGTTATCACTGAGTCAAAATCAAATAAGTAATGAAATTAACGCCATTAATATCGAATTGACTGAAATCAAAACAAATAAGTCTTCACTACTTGATAATACAGACTTTGATAAAAACCTAATACTTCAATCAATCAAATCAGATGATGAGACTTCTCTTACAGATCATGAAAATCATCTCAATAAAGTCAAAATCAAAATAGATAAACTTGGTGCTATTAATTTAGCAGCAATTGACGAGTTAAAAGAGCATGAGGAACGTAAAATATATCTTGATAAACAATATGATGACCTTGTTAAGTCTGTAGAAACTTTAGAGTCAGCTATAAAAAAAATTGATATAGAGACAAAAGCAAAATTTAAAAATACCTTTGATTCAATCAATACTAATTTATCGTATTTTTTTCCAAAAATATTTGGAGGCGGTAAAGCATACTTAGAATTGACAGACAATGATTTACTCAATACTGGAGTCAATATCATGGCTAAACCACCAGGCAAATTAGTTAAGAATCTGAATCTTTTATCTGGTGGCGAAAAGGCAGGAACAGGTATTGCTTTTGTTTTCTCTATTTTTCGTATTAACCCAGCTCCATTTTGTTTGCTCGATGAGGTCGATGCACCACTAGATGAGGCAAATAATGAGCGTTTCTGCAACGTTGTAAAAGAAATGTCTGAATCCGTGCAATTTATTTTTATAACTCATAACAAATCAACTATGAAGATAGCGGATGTACTATCAGGCGTGACTATGAGAGAAGCCGGAGTATCTAAACTAGTGTCAGTTAATGTTGAGGATGCCTTAGACATGGCAAAGTCTAATTAATCTTTTTTTAAAAATCTTTTTAAATGACAAAGGAAAAAAAAATTAAATACCGGTATCTTAAATTAATAGATGTTATAAATAAGCATAATCTTCTTTACCATACATATGATTCACCGGTTATTAGCGATACTGAGTACGATCATCTTTATAAAGAGCTCAAGGATATTGAAAATAAGTATCCGTCTATTATTTCTGAGGGCTCTCCCACGCAAAGAGTTGGCTCGCAACTACTTGATTACTTTGAAAAGAGAGAACATGAACAACCAATGTTATCTTTGTCTAATGCTGCAACAGAAAATGATTTTATAGATTTCTATGATAAGTTAAATACCAATAATAATATCAATGATATAGAGATGTTTGCCGAACCTAAATTTGATGGATTAGCTGTGAATATTAGCTATGAAAATGGCCTCTATCACAATGCCACAACTCGTGGTGACGGCTATGTGGGAGAGGATGTTACTCAGAATGTTAAAACTATAAAATCTTTACCGATGGTAATTGATAATGCCTCTTTACCAAAAAAATTTTCAATTAGAGGCGAAGTTTTTATTGATAAAAAAGATTTTACCGATATCAATCAAGAATTGCGTATAAAAAAGCAAAAAGAATACTCGAACCCTAGAAATCTTGCAGCAGGCAGCATTAGGCAATTAGATCCTGCTGTAGCTAACTCTAGAAGATTGAGATTATTTTTACACGGCATTGCTCAGACTGATTCATTTATCAACTTTAAAAAGCATAGTGACTTGTTCGCTCATTTTAATGATATAGGCTTTCCCATTAATAAATACTCAAGAGTCCTTTCAGGTATCAATGAGTGTTTATCTTATTTTGAGGAAATGAGTAAACAGAGAGAAAGCATGCCGTATGAAATCGATGGTCTTGTCTATCGTGTTAACTCTTTTGACAAGTATAAATCACTTGGCTTTACATCTAAATCCCCAAAATGGGCTATTGCATATAAATTTAAGTCTTTGGAATCATTATCGCGTATTTTGAGCGTTACTTACCAGGTGGGAAGGACAGGTACTATCACACCTGTTGCAGAGTTAGAACCGATTAATATTGGTGGAGTTAAAGTTGCAAGAGCAACCTTGCATAATTTTTCCGAGATAAGCTTAAAAGATATTCATATAGGTGATTATGTGTATGTAAAAAGAGCAGGTGATGTAATACCAGATATTGATAGAGTTGAACTTAGTAAAAGAAAAAGTGTAAAAAAAATAATACCACCTAAGAAATGTCCAAGTTGCAATAGCACACTTATAAAAATTGATAATCAGGTAGCCTATAAATGCACCAACCATAAAAAATGTATACCGCAAATTGAACAATCTATTATTCATTTTATTGCAAGAAAAGCTATGAATATTCAAGGGATCGGAAATCAAATAATCAAGGAATTGGTATCCAAAAAAATAATTTTGAGAAGCTCAGACTTATTCACTTTAACTGAGAGTGATTTTCAGAAATTAGATCGAGTTGGTGAAAAATCAATCAAAAATTATTTGTTATCTATTGATTCTTCAAAAAAAGTTATGTTCAGCAAATTCATATATGCATTAGGTATCAAAGAGGTTGGAGAATCATCTGCAAGAGCTCTAGCCACAGAGTTTGAGTCACTTAATAAATTACTCCGATGTAAATATGATGATTTAGTAGGAATAAATGATATTGGCCCAGTTGTTGCAACAAATATTATTTCATTTTTTAAGGACAGCTCGAATGTATCAAATATAACTAATTTAATATCATCCGGAATAGATGTAATCTATAAAAAAAATAAAACCGAAAATCTATTAAGTGTTGTAATAACAGGAAGTTTTGATAACTATAAACGATCAGATTTATCAGAGATTTTAGAAGCTAATGGATATAAGATATCAAATACCCTCTCAAAGAAAACTAATTTACTTATTTGTGGAAATAAACCTGGGAGTAAACTGGAAAAGGCACAAAGCTATGGCATTAAAATACTATATGAAAAAGAACTAGCTATGCTTCTCGCAGAATTTCATTAATACCCACCTTACTTAAAGTCTTCTCGTCAACTTTTTTTACAATGACGGCGCAGTACAAATTACATGATCCATCTTTTGATGGAAGTGACCCCGATACAACAACAGATCCTTCGGGAACTTCACCATAACTCACGGTTTTAGTTTCTCTATCATAAATCTTAGTGCTTTTGCCTATAAAAACACCCATTGATATTACAGAATTTTTTCTGACTATAACACCTTCGACAACTTCAGAGCGAGCTCCTATGAAGCAGTTATCCTCAATGATTGTAGGCGAAGCTTGAAGCGGCTCTAATACGCCACCAATACCCACTCCACCTGACAAATGAACATTTGCACCTATTTGCGCACATGACCCTACTGTAGCCCAAGTATCTACCATAGTTCCTTCTCCAACATACGCTCCAATATTTACAAAAGAGGGCATGAGAACAACATTTTTGTCTATAAAAGAACCGTAACGTGCAATTGCTTGTGGAACTACTCTTATATTATTTTCTTTTAAGTATTTTTCAGATGTATGAGAAAATTTAGAATCAACCTTATCATAGAACTTTGTATAGTTTGTCTCTATACACTTATTGGCATTAAGCTTGAATGATAAAAGTATTGCTTTTTTTGCAGATTCATTTACTTGCCATATTCCACTTACATTTTCAGCCACTCTTGTTTTTCCAAGGTTTAAGTCAGATATAGTTTTCTGAACTTCTTTTTCCACTTCACTTTTATTTTTTTCGTTTATGCCATTTTCAAATGCGTCATTAATTAAATCATTCTTTGTCATAGTGTACTCGGGACCTCATTAAATATTTGGTTGCTGTTTATTTTATCTTTGTTATCCAAAAAACTAATTATATCATAATATTGTTTTACATTTTCAATATATTGGACTGCTTCCCAGCCTCGAGCGTAACCATATTTCATTTTTTTGTAGTATTTTTTTTGATTAAGTTTATACAAATAGCCTTTGAGAGTGCTCCAATTATTTATGTTATCACCATTTTTATCTGCTAATAAAATTATATCATTAATATGATTAGGACCTGCGTTGTAAGCCGCAAGAGCTAGGTTGATTTTTGTTTCATCACTATAATTAGAATACTTTTCAAGAAGCCTACTAAAATATTGAGCTCCACCAAAAATACTCTCCTTTGGTATCAATCTATCAACATTCAACATCTCAGCTGTGCCTATAGTTAGCATCATTAGCCCTTTCACGCCAGTAGGGGAAACCGCGTTGTTATTCCACTGTGACTCTTGGTATGAAATAGATGCAAGTAATTTCCAATCCAATTTAAATTTTTCAGATGAATTTTTGAATAAAGACTCATATCGTGGTAGTTTCGTCAGCATATCTGATATAAATACTCTAGATCCAATAAAAATATAAGATGATATACTGTTCTTTGAGTAATATTTTTCCTCAAGCATATTAATAAACTCTTTTGAATTTTCAGAGTCTAAAAAGTATTTTGCACTTTCAAGGATAGAACCATCATCATTAGGAAATTTCCATACCAAGTTTACTTTACCTAGGACCTTCTTTATACGAAGGCTCGGAAAATATTTCTTGTAAAATAAATACGTACTTCTTGTAACTATTGCATTTGTGACTAAATTATTATTAATATTATATATAAGCTCATCAGTAGAGCTGTCTGAATAGCTTATTTCAAAACTTGTTAAGAAAGGGTATCCTAGATCAATATTTTCAAATGATCTAACTATGTCTACATCATTACCCATTCCACTATTTTGATTTGTGATTAAAAGTAAGTCCTCTTTATTTACAACTAGACAATTTGGACATATATATGTTGTATAAAATATATCTATGTCGTATAGATTATCTGCAAGTATTAACTTGTTTTTTCCAAATGTATTTAGATATTCATTCAGTAGCTCATATTGATACCCTGTAATATTTTCTTTATTTGGTAAAAGCATTTCAGGTAAGTTTTGAAACCTAACAGAGATATTTTTTTTATTTTTAATATTTTCGAGAGAGCTATAGGTAAAGTTAGTGTAAAAAATATATGAACTAGTAAAAACAGCTATACCTATGAGAAATCTCAAAATAATCTTAAGCACAGCTAGTTATTCTTTTGTCTAGGGCCTCTTGTATAGCTCTTTTTATTATTAGATTTGTATTTGTTATATTTATAGTTTTTGTTGTATCTTCTGTTTTTATTATAATATCTCCTTGGTTTTTTAGATAGTCCGTCTGACTCTTTCTGGCCGAATATCAATTGGATAATCCTTTTGAAAATATTAGTTTTTTTAATATGTCGGTTTTCTTTTGAAGAAGGCTTGGGGGGTATTGTTTTAGGTTTGACTGCAGACATCAATGCTACTTCTTTATCCTGTATTACCATCCCATCAGCCGCATCTGTATTTTTATTTTTCTTATTATCCCTTTGATTGTTTTTAATCTTCTTTTTGAATTCAGCTTCTTCCAAGCCCTCATTATCAATCTCATAACTCGAGGTATCTAATTCAGGATCAGGAACAATTTTAATTTCAACACCATGCCTTGATTCTATGTTTTTTATAGTATCTTTTTTTTCATTCAACAAATACGTAGCTAATCTTACTGGAAGGTAAACAGTCTCTTTGCTCTTTGTATTAATAGCTTCTTCTTCAATAATCCTTAATAAAGAAATAGCGAGTGACGACAGTGACTTTATCTGGCCTGTACCATCACAAGTTGGACAATTTTCGTAATTATTTTGGATGATTGATGATTTTAATTTTTGTCTTGATAATTCCATTAATCCAAATTTTGATATTCTTGCAAATTGTATTTTTGCTTTATCTTTCTTGGAATACTCTGCCACTTTACGCATCACATTTTTTTGTGAATTAATAGACATCATATCTATAAAGTCAATAACTATTAAACCACCTATATCTCTAAGCTTGAGTTGTGTTAATATCTCCACGGCAGCTTCTATATTGGTATTCAACGCAGTTTCTTCGATATCACTCCCTTTCGTTGATCTGGCAGAATTAACATCAATACTGACCAACGCTTCAGTTGAGTCAATGACAATATTTCCACCTGATGGCAGGTTTATATTTCTTTTATAGACAGTCTGAACCTGACGTTCAATTTTATGCTTACTAAATATAGGAGTGAGGTCACTGTGATGCTCTGTTTTCACATCGTGATGAGGTAAAAATAGCTTTTTCGCACTGATAAAGTTATCAAAAAAATCTTTATCATCAATATAAACCTCATCTACAGATTCATCGCAATAATCCCTTATAAGTCGAGCCATCATACTACTCTCTTGATATATTAGGAATGGAGCATCTTGCTGGATTGAAGTTTCTAGTACTGATTCATATATTTGTATTAAGTATTCTATATCCCATTTAATTGATTCTTGAGAGGATTCTAAACCTGATGTTCTCAAGATAACACTCATACCTTCTGGGACATCAAGACCGCCTATTAATTTTTTTGCTTTGATTCTATCATCTCCCTCAATTCGCCTAGAGATACCACCAGTCGAAGGATTTTTTGGAAGCAGAACAAGATATTTTCCTGCAAGACTAAGATATGTTGTAAGAGCAGCACCTTTGTTACCACGCTCTTCTTTATCTACTTGAACTATAATTTCCTTGCCTGCCTTAAGACAATCACGAGAAGACTTATTAGAGCTTGAAAATAGATCTGGAGTTATTTCCTTGAATGGAAGAAAGCCATGTCTCTTCCTACCAAAATTTATAAATGCAGCCTCCAGACTAGGTTCAACTCTGGAGATAACACCTTTGTAAATGTTCGATTTTATGTTCCTTGACGGAAAATCTATATCTAAATCTGTAAGCTTGTTGTTCTCTACAACAGCGAGCCTCACCTCTTCCTTCTGTGAGGCGTTGAGTAATATTTTTTTCATTGTGAATCCTTTTAATCATAATTTTATATTTTTCTAAATGCGCAAAATTAGGTGTATTTATCATCTAGGCGCTTAATTTTTTATAAATATTTATAAATGTTCTTTATTCTAATAAAATGTATATATTAATACATTTGAACTTTACCAGACACTAATATAGCAACGTTTGGTGTTATCATCAAATATATTTAGGCAAGATGAATACTAAAAAGTCCAATATCTTTGAGATAAATGAGGAATCAAGCGGCCAAAGGTTAGATAATTTTCTCATTAAACAACTAAAAAATGCTCCTAAAAGTCTAATATATAAACTTGTCAGGAGTGGCCAAGTTCGAGTAAATTCAGGCAGAAAACAGGTTTCATATAGGATAGTCAAAGACGATATCATAAGAATACCTCCATACTTAATCAAAGATGAGAGAATATCTCAGGAAATACTCCAAGACCCAAATTCGTTCGTAGAGTATGAAAATGAAAAATTTCTTTTAATTAATAAACCAAGCGGAATTGCGGTTCACTCTGGTACAAATCAAAAATTCGATTTTCTTACTTCTCTGAGATCAGTCTCACAAAACAAAGAGCTTTCATTAGTTCATAGATTAGATAAATCTACCTCTGGATGTTTGTTGGTCTCTAAGAATTACAAGTCAGCATCTTATTTAGGAAAGCAGTTTTTAGCAGGGAATGT
>CEVE01004732.1_pt1 | contig 15346 bp, 27 predicted proteins | sample 356431 | NCBI WGS metagenome assembly CEVE01 (sample SAMEA2622764, study PRJEB7988) | marine metagenome | isolation source: saline water (ENVO:00002010), including
AGGCATGCCGAGCAGCGTCTATCCTCGGTACCCTACAAGCAGGGTACACTGACTTCAAGTTCTTATCAGATACTTCTAAAAAAATATTTGATAGAGAAGCTTTACTTGGAGTTTCAATTACAGGATGGATGAATAATCCAGACATACTTTTTGACGAGAAAATACTGCAAAAAGGAGCTGAGATTGTTAAAGAAGTTAATAAAGAAATGGCAGCTATTATTGGTATTAATCCTGCTGCTCGTACTACTTGCGTCAAACCTAGTGGTAATGCATCAGTTTTACTCCAAACAGCTTCTGGTATCCACGCTGAGCATTCGAATATGTACATAAGAAATGTACAGATGAATAAAGAGTCAGAAATAACTCAAGCGATAATGAAGACTAATCCTTATATGGTTGAAGATTCTGTATGGTCAGCAGGTGGTACCGATGTTGTAGTGTCGTTTCCAATCTTACCTAAAAAAGGTTCAATGTATAAAGATGATCTGTTAGGTGTTAAACATCTTGAACTTGTTAAGAAAGCTCAAAAGCACTGGGTTGAAGCAGGTACTAATGAAGACTTATGCGCGGATAAAGGTGTAAGACATAACGTATCAAACACTATTATAGTTGACAATTGGGAAGAAGTAGAAAAATATGTATTTGAAAATAGACATTCATTTGCAGGTATTTCTTTCTTAGCCATGACTGGAGATAAAGATTACAATCAAGCCCCTAACACTGCTGTAATTACAGCAAAAGATATGGTAAAGAAATATGGTAATGCTGCAGTGTTTGCTTCTGGTATGGTCGTAGATGCTCTTAAATGTTTTAATAATTTATGGGATGCATGTTCTACAGCAAAAGGATTTGGAGAAGACTTATCTTTAGAATCTTCAGAAAATGCGATGAAAAGAGATTGGATAAGAAGATTTGGAAAGTTTGCCGATAACTACTTAAAATCAGATACAGTACTTGCTGAGCATTGTTTAAAAGACGCGTACTTATTACATAAGTGGAATAAGATACAATCAACTTTAAAAACTGTCGACTGGAAAGAAGACATAAAAGAAAGAAAATATACTGATGTTGATACACTCGCTGCAGCCGCCTGTGCAGGTGGCGCCTGTGAAATCGATTTCTAAAGTTGTTTCACCTTGTATTAAAATTTGTACTTTGCAAGATGATTTTTGCATAGGTTGCGGTAGATCAACACGTGAGATAGCAGAGTGGTCTACTGCTTCAAAGAAGAGAAAGGAACAAATCCTTGAAAGATTACCAGATAGACTGCGAAGAATGTGATGAAACTTCTTATGTGGCATCATATAAAAAACCTGTTTACTGTCCGATCTGCGGTGCAGAAACAGAAGCAGAAGAAGTTCAATCCATGGGTTAGAATAAATAGCGAAAAGATGGATGACATAGAAAAGATGAACAAAGGATTCAACGAAAAAACTTATAGTATGAACGGAATAGACGTAGACTTTTAATGGCAAAACCTAAATTTAAAAACCCTGTAGTTAATTGGATTGATTATCGATTAGGAATATTTTCTTTTTTAAATCATGAATTAACTGAATATCCTACACCAAAAAATTTAAACTACATGTGGAACTTTGGAAGTTTGGCAGGTATTACGCTTGTGATAATGATTATCACTGGTATTGTTTTAAGTATGCATTATACTGCTCATGTTGATTACGCTTTTGACAGTGTAGAAAGAATAATGAGAGATGTTAATCACGGTTGGCTTATAAGATACATTCATATGAATGGAGCCAGTTTCTTTTTCATAGTAACATACATACATATCTTTCGAGGATTATACTATGGTTCGTATAAAGCACCAAGAGAGTTGTTATGGATATTAGGTGTGTTAATACTTTTACTTATGATGGCCACAGCTTTTATGGGATATGTTTTACCATGGGGTCAAATGAGTTTTTGGGGTGCAACAGTTATAACAAATCTATTTAGTGCTATCCCTCTAGTAGGAGAACAGTTTGTTACTTGGTTATGGGGCGGATTTAGCGTTGATCAAGCTTTATTGAATAGATTTTTTAGTTTACACTTTGTACTACCATTTGTAATAGTCGGCGTAGTTATATTACATCTAGTCGCCTTACACAGATTTGGTAGTAATAATCCGATTGGTATTGATATAAAAGGTAAACAAGACACGCTGCCTTTCCATCCATACTATACGATCAAAGACTTGTTTGGACTTGGAGTATTTTTAACTTTTTTCGCTGCAGCAGTTTTCTTCTTTCCAAATTTTATGGGACATCCAGATAATTATATTCCGGCTAATCCAATGGTAACACCAGCTCACATCGTGCCTGAATGGTATTTCTTACCGTTTTATGCCATACTAAGAGCAGTTCCTGATAAGTTAGGTGGCGTACTATTAATGTTTGGAGCAATAATGGTTCTGTTTATTCTTCCATGGTTAGACAAACAGCCTATTAGATCTTCACAATTTAGACCTTTATACAAAATATTCTTTTGGATACTGTTTGTAGATTGTATTGCACTAGGATATCTCGGTGCTATGCCAGCTGAAGGAATATACGTAACACTTAGTAGAATTGCAACTGCATATTACTTTATACATTTTTTAGTATTGTTACCTTTACTTCCAAAATTTGAACCGACAAAACCTTTGCCAATTGGAATAGGAACTCCAATATTTGAAGCAAGTAGTCCTCTTGTTTTAAAAGGCGCTGTTCATAAAAAAGAATAAATAAATGCATGTGGTATTATAATGACACTGTATTTGAATCAACACCAGAAGAGTTTCAAGGATTCGTATATCAACTTACCGAAGTTAGTTCTAACAAAAAGTATATTGGAAAGAAAAACTTCTGGAAACCTAAAACTCTCCCCATCACTAAAACACGTAAGAGACGCGTACGCACGCGTGTCGAATCAAACTGGAAAGAATATTACGGGTCGTCGAATGAAGTACGCAACCTTGTGGAAAAAAACGGCCAAGACAAATTTAAAAGAGAGATATTAAAACTTTGTAAGACCAAAGGAGAAATGTCTTATTATGAAGCAAAACTTCAGTTTGAAAACAACGTTTTATTCAGAGATGATTACTTTAATAACTTCATAGGCTGCAGGATACACGCAAAACACTTAACAGGTTAAGTGAAAAAACGTTTACAAATGCAAAAAAGTATGATAGAATATATCTATCAAATAAAACATTAAGGAGTTATTATGGGTATATTCGTAGGAAGGTTCGATCATATCAATACAGAAAAAGTCGCGACTAGACGTAGTAAGGCATGGGTTGGAAGGTTTAATCCTTGTAATTCAAATGACATGCAAGAATATGAAATGGTCAAGGCTATTGTTAGAAATGTAAATTCAAGTACTAGAGATAAATTTAGACTTGAAAGAAAAGGCAGAAAGCCGATCAAAGGTTTTGCGTACGGCGGCAATCCTCGAGGTGGCATGAAAAATGCTACATTATGGGATGTATATATTTGGAGGAGACACGTAATATGATTATAGTTGATTATAGTGGCATTGCTTTAGCAAGTATTATTATTAATAAAACTTTTGACGAAGGTATGATAAGACATATGATACTTAACTCGTTAAGAATGTATCGTACTAAATTTAAAGATGATTACGGCGAACTTGTAATAGCTGTTGACGGCGCAAATAACTGGCGCAGAAAAGCTTTTCCACAGTACAAAGCTGGCAGAAAAAAAGATAGAGATAAGTCTTCTTTTGATTGGGGCGAGGCATTTAGAATACTTCATATGGTAAAAGACGAAATAAAAGAAAACTTTCCATATAAGGTTATTCATATAGATGGTTGCGAGGCCGATGATATTATAGGTACAATAGTTACTATGAATCCAGATCCAAACAGAGATTACAATCATGAAAAGATCATGATAGTATCTTCTGATAGAGACTTCTTACAACTACAAAAATACAAGTTTGTAAGACAATACTCACCACTTCTTAAAAAAGAGTTAGTAGAAAAGAATCCTAGATTATATTTACAAACTCATATTATCAAAGGTGACAAAGGTGATGGAGTACCAAATGTCTTGTCTGACGATAATACTTTTGTCGAAGGCTTTAGGCAAACCCCTATGTCTAAAAAGAAGATAGATAATATTATACAGGATCTTGACGAAGGCGAATTATTATACGCAGCTTCTTGGTATCGTAACTATTGTAGAAATAAAAAGTTAATTGATCTTACTGAAACTCCAGAAGATCTAAGAAAAGAAATTATAAATAGTTATATAAAACAAGACGTTTGGAGTAATAAGTTTAAGACGTTTAATTACTTAGTCGCTAAACGTTGCAATAATTTGATTGAAAGTGTACAGGAGTTTATTTCATGAAACAGTATGTTTATGAAGTTCTTGAAGAAGTAACTAAGGCTCGATCAAGAGATGAAAAAGTCAAGTTACTTAAACAGAACGAAAGTTGGGCACTTAAGGATGTAATAAGAGGCTCAATGGATTCTACAGTAGTTTGGAACTTACCAAATGGCTCTCCCCCATATACTGCATCTCCAGCTCACCACCACCCTGCTAATCTTCTTAGAGAAAATACAAAGTTTAAGTACTTTGTAAAAGGTGGTACTGGTGACAAGATGCAAAAATATAAGAGAGAGCAGATATTCATAGGAATCTTAGAAGGTGTACATCCAGAAGACGCAAAGCTTGTTATTTCAATGATTAACAAACAAAACATTAAAGGTCTAACCAGACCTGTAGTAGAGGAGGCTTTCCCAGGTTTACTGCGAGACTAACTCTACTATCGTAGAAAGGCAGAAACATGGTACTAGAAAAACTTGTTAGAGATTTAGACATACACGCTTCAAAGTTAAAAAAGAAAGGTAGGATAAATCGAATGAATAAAGTTTTAAAGAGAAGAAACTTTATAAAAAAACAAATCAAGTTAACAAAAGTGCCGGAGGTATACATTTCGACTTAAAGACATATATAAATATTTACAAGCGAACTAAATTATGTTATAATATTATTATTTAAAGGTGATACATGAATATTTTTATACTAGATAAGAATCCCGTTAAAGCAGCTCAAATGCTTTGCGATCGGCATATTCCTAAGATGATTGTGGAATCTGCTCAAATGCTCAGCACTGCACACAGGCTACTTGACGGCAAGCCAGAGAAACGTAAGTCTCGGTCTGGAAAGACTATACAAACTTACTACTCTTTCGGCGACATCCGTGATAATCTATATTATTTAGCAGTCCACAAGCATCATCCTTGTACAACATGGACCATGGCTAGCAAACAAAACTATGACTGGCATTACGGTCACTTTGCTTCTATGGCTAAAGAGTTTGAGTATCGTAGGAATAAAAAACACGTGACTTTTGAAAAGCTCGGTGTTATTCTTGCGGCTCCTCCGGAAAATATTCCGCATGTTGGACTGACTGAGTTTGCTCAAGCTATGAATCATTATCCGGAGTGTAAAGTCCCAGGTGACGCAGTTCAGGCGTATCGTAATTACTATCACTACGCTAAAGACTTTGCCAAATGGGAATGGAAAAGACCAGCTCCTGACTGGTGGGAAGGATATAAAGGTGCCTAAGTATACAGTTAAACCTTTGGAAGAAGGAGACGAGTACGATATTGAATGTAGTGCAGATGAATTACAAGATTATCTTAAAAAGCATAATTGTATAAAAGTTTTAAAGTTCCCAGGCGTAATATCACATCATGGTAGTCTTCTATCAAAAACAGACAATGGGTGGAAAGACAATTTGAAAAGAATAAAAAGTGCATCAGGTAGAGGTAACACTATAAAGGTATAAGCAAATGAAATTCTTTTTAATAGTATCGTTCTTAATGACTGGTGCGGCTGTCGAAAGACCTATGTATGTATTTAAAAGTCCATCTTTTGAAAATCTACAAGAATGTAAAGAGTACGTTAGTGTAATGTACATGAAAATATATCAAAAAGCAAGTGCTTCATATAATTTCAAATATACGCCAGAGGCAATATATTGTATTGATACAGAGCAAGTGAAGGACATATTTAAATATAATTATGGAAAACAAGAAACTAAAAAACAAAAAATTTAACCATGAAACAATTGATATCGGATATAAAGATTTGGATTGCATCACTGCCAAATCTGGAAGAACTTATTCTACTCCTAATGGTGTGCAGTATCCTAGCATCACGACTGTTTTAAGTATACTCAGTGAAGACGCCATAAGAGCTTGGCGTGAAAGAGTTGGCGAAGAACAAGCCGAGATAGTAAGCGGTAAAGCTTCTAGGCGTGGTACAAAAGTACATGCGATTGTAGAAAAGTATTTAAGAAACGAAGATACTTCTGATTTCTTACCTCATATCAGACAAAGCCTTGAAAATCTTAAACCAGCACTAGACAAAGTTGGAACAATATATGGTTTGGAACTTCCACTATATAGTAGCCACTTAGGAGTCGCTGGTAGATGCGATTGCATCGCAGAATATAACGGTGTACCATCAATAATAGATTTTAAGACTTCAAAGAGAATAAAGAAAAAAGACAAGATACACAGTTACTTTGCTCAAGGCGCTGCGTATTCTATAATGTGGGAAGAACGAACTGGAATGTCAATTCCAAACGTCGTGATCGTCATGGACGTCGATCATGAAAAACCTTTGGTGTTCGTAGAACATCGTGATAATTGGACTAAACTACTGAAAGATACAATAAATGAATACAGAACTAGAAAAATGTTCGGGCACTGAGATAACGTTAGCGCAATCTCTGTTCTTAAGAACTATATTTGAAGACCTCACCCGTAGCTATAACATGCCCGAAGGATCTGATATAGATAATATCGAGTGGTTTATAAAGAATGGCAATAAGTCCAATTCTCTTCGTAATGGATATAAAAGAGCTTTAAACATAGCGAAGATAATTAAGGAGTTTAGCGATGGCTGCGCAAAAAAAACTAGAACCCGGAAGCAAGTACGCGTCTTTTGATAAAGACGGAGATGGTATTGTTACCGATGAAGAATTTGAGATGGAACAAAAATTGATACAGTTAGAAAATGAAGATAAAAAACAAGATGCACAAAGAAACATGGCTTGGTTTGCTTTGTTTGGTATGTTACTTTACCCTGCTATTGTTGTTGCTGCAACGTTATTTGGACTTGATAATGCTGCAAAAATACTAGGTGATATGGCCGCAGTATATTTTGTGTCTGTTGCTGCAATTGTAGCTGCATTTTATGGGAAAGAAGCTTTGGCTCAAAAGACTGCTAAAAAATAATGAAAAGGTTTTGTTATGGCAAAAAAATTGATATACCAAGTTTACGTTGGTAATAGAACCCGTTTATATGATTATTGTACTAATTCAGTTAAAGAATACGCTGAAGATATAAATCGTAAAGAAAGCACCAGAAATAAAGTTGATTACATAATACAAACTCAGCCTATAATGAGAATAAAACCTGACGTGTTTGCTACTAATAGGCATCCTAGAGCATGGGAACAACATGGCGGGTTCTTACCTATATTTGAAAAAGAAAATGCATTTGATTACTGGGATAGATACGATCAAATTTGTATCATTGATGCAGACATATATGTAAGACCTAACACACCAAACATCTTTGATCAACTAAATCACGAGACTGAATTTGCAGGAGTTGTAGAAAGAACTTCTCCTGTAGAAAATTGGTACAAGCAAAAACTAGTCGAGTATACAAAGTCGCAATATGATAGTTTAACTGATGTAGACTGGAAATGGAACCAACACGGTGCTCATTTTTATAACATGGGTATGATGTTATTGAATAGACATATTGTAATGTACTTACCAGTACAATCAAATGGTAAACGTCAATCTGGTAAAGATTTTATCCAAAGACCAGAATTTAAAAGATTTGTTGATGGCGAAGGCGCATGGAAATGGAGTACCGATCAAACACTTCTTAATTACTGGATCAAAAAAGAAAATATGGTTCAACAAGAATTAAGTTGGAAATGGAATGCTCTGTATTCGGCAGTCCCTGATGATAAGATAAAAGACGCGTACTTTATACATTTTTTTAAGAAACAAAGTTTACCTCATAATGGTGAAAACATAGATGAACTAATGAAAAGGTTAACATGAACTTAATATATCAAGTATACTTAGGTGAAGAAAAAAAATTATATAATCACTGTACTAAATCAGTTAAAGAATATGCTAAAAAAATAGGTGCGCACTACAAGATATTAACTGCACCGAAGTTAAGAATAACACCTAACATTTTTAGAACAGATAGAAGAGACAAGACTGGTGGTTGGAAAAAGTTAGGCTACATGGCTATATTTGAAAAAGAAAACGTATTTGATTATTTTAAAGACTATAAAAAATGCTGTGTAATAGATTCTGACATTTATATTAGACCTACTGCGCCTAATATATTTAATGAAATATCTAGTGAAACAGTTGCCAGTGTTTATGAATGTGATCTTCCTATGAACCAACCGTACGCTGAAAAGATAAAAGCATATTCAACTAGCATTTGGTCTAACTACAGTAAATACGATTGGGAATGGAATAATAGAACTGGAGGAGCATTTTTTAATTCTGGTGTAATGTTATACAATTCTGAAAAAATGTTACAAGCTTTAAATGGAATGAATCCTAGACAATTTTTAGAACAAAGTATCTTAGCAGATTTTGTAGATGGTGTAGGTCCACTTAAGTGGCAATCAGATCAGATGACTTTAAACTACTGGTTTAAAGTAAAAGGAATACCAGTTAAAAAGTTAGATTGGAAATGGAATGCACTTTACACGGCAGTTGATGATATAAAAGAAGCACACTTTGTACATTTCTTTCTTAAAGACAAATTACCAGATAGCGGTGAAAATGTCGAAAGACTTATGGAGGAAATACAGTGAAAGTTGAAATTGAAATGAGTGTTGGAGATTATTTAGATAGATTATCTATTTTAAAAATTAAAGAAGAAAAAGGTCTTGATGTAAAAGAAGAATTACAATATTATCATCATAGGTTAATTACTTTGAACGATGGCCATGATTATTATTTAAATATAATAAAAGCCATCAACTTGCAACTGTGGGACTTAGAAGATGCAAAAAGAAAAGGTGTTGAAAGATATAGTAAGAAAGAATCTGATACGGCTTTTTTAATTACGCAATTAAATGATTTAAGACATGAAACAAAAAAACGTATAGACGTTTATTTTGGTAGTGATTTTACTGAGAAGAAAAGCCATTGAGAGGACAAATAGTTTATATAAAAGGTCACGCTCAATCAGAAAAGCAGGCTCAACAATCTTATAATTCTTTTAAGAGAAATGGTTGGGATGTAGAAATGGTTGAGGGTATTACGCGTGATACAGTTGAAAGCACTAAAGAATTTAAAGAACTTGATATAATAGCTGAGAGTAGACTTTATAATTTTGAAAAAGAAAACTATAACAGATTTTTAACAAAAGTAAGTTGTGCACTTAATCATGTTAAATTTTGGAAAAGAGTATTGGATGAAAACAAAACACTGGCTTTTATTGAGCACGATGCAATTAGTATTATGGACCCTGGTCATTTACAGTTTGACGAGTACTTAATATTAAATGCAGAGTACGTATTTAAACCACCAAGCAAATTAAATTTAAGTAAGTTTAAAGATTATGAATGGGGTGGATTTGGAGTTAATGATTTACCGCAAAATTATCCACTTAGATATTACAGAGAAAATATATGGAAAGACTCTTTAATGGTTCCAGGGACTGGAGCTTATGCGATAACTCCTAAAGGAGCTGAAAGAATGCTTGATACAGTTGATATATTTGGCATAGATCAATCTGACTTTATGTTAAATAGTTATAACATTAACATTCAATATGTTTTACCGAGTCCCGTAAAGTTTAATTCTACGAATTTAAGTACGTCTTATGGAATCTAAAAATATAGCATTACGTTCAAAGAGTATGAGAAATGGTGATAGACCATATACAACACCAGGGTTAGGTGATAGAGCTCACAGCGTCTTAATGGCTTATCAATATTCAAGAGCTCATAAAGTACCAGTCACGCTACACTTAACCAGTGATAAGTACGGAAAACCGCATAAAAAAGTTTCTTGGAAAGAACTTACTGAAATGGTAACAGGCGTTGATATAAAAGTATGGGACGTTTGTAACTTACCTGAAAAATCTTGGTTGGGGTATCTTAAAGATAAAGGATATGACGCAGAAATATATTATTACGAAGATACTTTTGGAATGCATCCTAACGAAGAAAAAGTTCCGTTAGAAATATCACAATATCTAAAAGAACTTCCAGAACTTAAACCTGTTATACCAAACATGTGGTTACCAATAGAAAAAAATAAATTTGTTACCATGCAGTGGGATAGTACTGATATCAGTAGATCAATGACTCCTATACAAATAGAAGGAGTCAAGAGAAGATACGAAGATTTAGGATATGAGATAGTTATTGTCGGTGGAAAAGCTGATAACGATCTCTTAAAGAATTCTTTAAAACATATTGGATTTGCCATGTACAATGCAAAATACCACGTAGGAGTAGATTCTGGTATGATGCACATCGCGCAGTTTTACAAGAAGTACGAAGACATTCATATTCATAACTACGGTTTTACTTCTCATCATTTAGTAAGAGCGAAGAAAAATGGAACAAAAATAAATTACATGCCAGAGGATTGACACTATGATGATACAAAGTAAAAATTCTGATTCTATTAACATTATTAACTTAATAAAACCAGACACGGTTGGAGCAGAAATTGGAGTATGGAAAGGATATACTTCTTTGATGTTTTTATCTAGAAAAATTAAAAAGCTTTTTATGATTGATCCGTATGCTGTAGAAAATTATGAATACTTAGGCGAAGAATATATGCAAAATTTTTATGCTAAGTACTCAAAACTTACAGGAGAATTTTCTAAGGCTGGTTTTATGCGTTACTATGATAAGGTATATGAAGATGTAGTAGAAAAAGTAAAAACCTATTCAGCTGCAGAAATTTGTAGAATGACTAGTGATCAATGGTTTGAGAGAAATAAAGATATAAAATTAGACTGGATTTATATAGATGGAGATCACTCGTATCCGCAAACTAAAAAAGATTTAAATAACTCTTTCAACGTAATTAAATCGGGTGGACGTATAATAGGTGATGATTATAAATGGCCTGAAGCAAAGTCAGGAAAAGACGGAACTACAAAAGCAGTAAATGAATTTATAGAACAAAATAAATTTAAAATGTATAAGCATGGAGAAACTCAGTTTAGTATTGTTGTACCATAATGTTACCAACTTTATTTTTAAGATATAAGTCTCCTAGACAAGATCATGCAGTATATTATGAAAATGAGTTTTTTGATAAGAGACTAAAACCAATTAATTTATTACAAGTAGGTGTAGACTCAACTCTGCAGTCTTGGCTAGTATACCTTCAAAAATCAAATATTTACTGCATAGATAATTTTACCAATAAAGATCCAAAAGACTTTAAATTTTTAAATCAAAAAAGACTATACTGGTCTAGATGCGACGTAAATAGCAGAAAGAACATTGACAACATTATGAAAAACGTGTGGAATAATCCTAGGTTTGACGCTATTATAGATAATACTAACAATTACGAAAATCTTAAAAGACATTGTATTGGTAAATATTATTTAGAGTATAAAGATAAAGTGAAAAGAATATGAGTTTAAAAGGTTATATTATTGGTGATGGCTTAAATGAAACCTCTAATAACGCCATAAAGAAATGTTTTTCTTCTTTATGGGATACTGAAAGCGACGTCATACTAGAATATTTTAAACAGACTTCTCCTGAAACTTTACAAGAAGACATAAAAAAAGATCTCTTTCCTATGAAGTGGAATTATCCTCTTAATAATGAAACCAAAGTAGATGAAGAGTTCGGTATGGTATTAAAGCCGTACAAAACTAATAGTATGGAAAAAGTATTTGCTTGCACGGTATCACATGCAAGGCTTTGGAAACTCTGCGTAGAAACATCAGAAGAAATTATGATACTAGAACACGATGCTATCTTTACGAGAAAGATAGAAAAATTTGATTGGGAAGGTGGAGTGATAGGTTTAAATGATCCAAGAGGCGCTACATATTCTTCTGGTAAATTTAATAGTATAGTAGCAAGTAGTAATGGAATTAAAGAAGCACCATGGATTGAAGATCCATTAAGTATGCCACAAGGATTAGCTGGAAACTCAGCATATATAATAAAACCTTATTTTGCAGAAAAACTTTTAAATAAATTAGAAGAAAAAGGTGGTTGGCCAAATGATGCCATAATGTGTAAACAATTTTTTAAAGGCGAGCTTAAAGTAGTTTATCCGTACTACACAACTGTACAGGGAGTGCAATCAACAACAACGCTATGAGAATGTTTGTAATAACAATAATGGAAAACGAAAGATCAGTACAGGTTGCTGACAGATGCGTTAAAAGTGGTCAAGTGTTTGGTTATAAGATAGAAAAGCATCCTGCGTATTCTCCACAAAATTGTAATGTAAATCAAGAACTTGATAATTTAAATTATGATAGATCTGGATTTATAGAAAAATATAGTAGACCAGAAAACTGCATAGCTGGTTTTTTAAGTCATCATAGCTTGTGGATGAAGTGTTTAGAGTTAAACGAACCAATAGTAATTTTTGAGCATGATGCAGTTGTTACGAATGATATACCAAATCTCGTACTATTTGATATTTTAAATTTAGGTAAACCTTCTTATGGCAAGTTTAACACGCCAACATTTATAGGTTATGGTTCTTTAGTTTCAAAACCGTACTTCCCAGGCGCGCACGCGTACAGGATAACCCCTAAAGGAGCAGCAGATTTAATTAACGAAGCGCAGTTTAGCGCTGGACCAACTGACATATACATACATTCTAGTAAGTTTACATTAGGTGAGTTTTATCCATGGGTAGCTGAAGCAAGAGATAGTTTCACTACTATACAAAGAAAAGAAGGTTGTTACGCAAAACATAATTATGGTGAGACATATGAAATCTTATGATAAAGCTTTCGTAACAGGTTGCGATGAAAATCATGAGTGGATGCTTGAGTGGTTTTTTAAAAATTATAAAAAGCACATGAAAGATGTTCCACTTGTATTTGCTAATTTTGGTTTAACGCCAGATGGACTAAAAAAAGTTCGTGAGAACGTACACGCGGTGATGAACCTAAAGCCGTTTGATGAAGAAGGCTGGTTTAAGAAGCCGATGTCCATGATAAAATGCCCTTCTAAAAAGACAATATGGATTGACTTAGATTGTGAGATAAGAGACGATATAAGTAATTTATTTAACATGTTAAAACCAAACATGTTAAACATGGTAGAAGATAAACCTTGGACGATGAGAGGTCAAGAATTATGGCACAATTCTGGAGTTGTTGGATTTATAGACAAACCTACAATATTATACGATTGGGCTAAAGCGATAAGAAATAATCCAGTTCAAGGAGATCAAGAGGTATTACATTTATTACTTAACCCTATAACAAAGATTAAATATATAAATGATATACCAAACGAATATAATGTGTTAAGATTACAAGTTGAGACAGACGGATATGCAGGAGCAATAAAGGTCATGCATTGGACAGGACAAAAAGGAAAGAATAAGATAAGGGCTATGTTATGAAAAGAGTCGTACACTTAGTTGGAAACGGAGATAACGCTTCTTTATTTTTTAAAGAACCTAGACCAGGGATGAAGCTAACTTGTAATCTTCCACCTTTTAATGTTGCCGGAACTTATGCCTCGGTCATAGTTGATTTTAAGATGATGAAAGCAATGCAAGAAGGATCCATACAAGTCCCAGGAGAATGGATACTTGGAATGAGACCTAAGATACACATGGAAAAAAATGCCACTTTTTACTTGAGGCATTCTCATCAAGTAAAAGAATTTTATACCGTTCTTCCAAAGTATGTAGCAAACTATACTGACTTTAACTGTGGTCATATGGCCTGTCATTACGCAGCAAATAAAGTTAAAGCAGACGAAGTACATCTTTATGGATTTGATTCTATATTTGATTTTAATCTAAGAAGTTGTTCTGATTTTTATCTTGGTTCAGACAGAGGTAATCAAAACAATAATAGACTAGCAAATAACTGGAGACCAGTGTGGGAAAATATGTTTAATGAGTTTCCAAACACAACTTTTTTCCTTCATCATATACACGATGCCATTAAAATAAATAAAGGTAATAACGTTAAGATAATTACATATGATTCCAAAGCAGTAGTACCACAAAACACATAATTAACATGTTAAGTGTAAAGTCCTTTACATTTGCATAGATGTGTGGTATAATAGAACTATAATTGAAAAGGAGTCAAAATATGGCTAAGAAAAAATCTAACGTAATCGATTTTAAAAAAGCAGCCGCTAAAAAATTTAACGAAGAAAACGAAATAGTATTTACTATCGAAGGCGAGGGTTATCAGCTCGGTGAAATGGTTCATCAGGCTCATAATGATAATGGCATGGAATTTGTATTTAAGTTGGAGGAATTTGACGATGATAGCGACGAAACCATTCACTGAACTAGATCTACTAAAAAAGCAATTAGCAGAAGAAACTAAAGAAAAGTACGCTTTGTATAAGAGAATCAAAGAACTTAACGAAGAACTTCGTGCTCTAAAAAATAAAAGTCCAGAATTATCAACTGATTCTGGACCAAACGAGATACAGAGAAATAGAACATGATTAACATGTTAAGTGAAAAAATTCAAATAAGTGAAAAAAAACGTTTACAAACGCAAAAAAGTATGGTATAATATATCTATAAAATGGAAAAAGAAATGATAAAAAGAATAGGAGAAAATCAAAATGACATAGCTACAAGTAACCGACAGGGTGTTGTGATGGACAATGAGATAGCGAGAAGCACACCGGGATTTACAGGTTTGGTACCACCCAGGGAATCAGCGTCGGAATGTAAAACGTATCCCACCTTATCATGGGGCCGATTGGTCGGTAAGGTGGATGTCTTGACAACGGCCCCAAATAATTTGGAGATGGCAAATGCCTAGTCCATCCGAAATACAGTCAATGCTTCCACTATTTCTACAACTCCTCTTCTTCGCGGTAGCTGGAGCATTGATTGTAGGCGTATTTTTTTCTATAGTTGGCTTCTTTTTTCGTAATGCTCTTATAATTATGATTATTGTAGCTGTACTGTTTGCAGTCAACTATGGCCATATTGATTTAACACAGATATTTGGAGTTGCTAAATGACAATGCATTTGATGCCAATATATTATAACAACAATAACAGTAAAAAAAGAAAGCAACCCTTCAAAAAACCAGGGTGGCAAAAAGCTCA
>CEVE01119401.1_pt1 | contig 15317 bp, 13 predicted proteins | sample 356431 | NCBI WGS metagenome assembly CEVE01 (sample SAMEA2622764, study PRJEB7988) | marine metagenome | isolation source: saline water (ENVO:00002010), including
TTTCTGGGAATGTAACAGATGGTGATGAAGCTCTTATTGGAGTTAACATACTAGTGAAAGGAAAAGTAATTGGTACCATCTCGGATAAAGATGGTAACTTTAGTTTGAATGTTAATTCGGCTCCGCCATTAACATTAGTTTTTTCTATTGTTGGTTATGAATCTCAAGAACTAGAATTTAATGGTTCTGAATCTGATGTTTCTGTAACCATGCTTGAATCGGCTATGCTCGGAAAAGAAATAGTTGTTTCTGCATCTAGAGTTGCTCAAAATATACTTGAAGCACCCGTAACAATCGAAAAAATGGACCTATTAGCTATCCAAAATGCATCAACTGCTGATTTTATGGATCAACTTGAACACATTAAAGGTGTAAAAGTTAGTAGAGGAAGTATGAACTTCCCTGCAGTTAATACTAGAGGTTTTGCTACAGATGCAAACACCAGATTTGTTCAACTTGTTGATGGAATGGACACTTCTGCACCTCTATTAAATTTTCCAACTGGTAACCTTGTTGGAATTAATCCTTTAGATTTAGAAAGTATTGAATTAATTCCTGGATCTTCATCTGCACTATATGGTCCAAATGCCTATAACGGAACAATGTTAATGGCTAGTAAGAGCCCATTTGATTATCAAGGATTATCTGTTCAAGTAACACAAGGATTAACTTCCTCACAGGCAACTGGTGATAACAATTATCATTATTCTAAATATAATATTAGATATGCAAAAGCTTTCAATGATAAGATTGCTATAAAAGTAAACTTTTCATATGATGAAGCTCAAGACTGGACAGCTAATGACTATAACACACATAAGCTATATCCAGATTCTTCAATTAACTTAACAGGTTTACCAAATTTTGATGGTTTAAATGTTTATGGTGACGAAGTACAAATAGCATTTCCTGCATCATTAGGTGGTGCGCAATATGCTTCATTTGGTCTTTTGGATCTTAGAAGAACTGGCTTTCCAGAAGAGTTTCTTGTAGATAATGATGCAAGCAATATGAAATACGATGCATCAATACACTACAGAATAAATGATAATACCGAAGCTTCTTTCTTGTATAGAAAAGGTGGAGGAAGCTCAATTTATGTAGGTACTGAAAAATATGCTCTTAGAGATTTTGGTCAACAATTCATGAAATTAGGAATAAAAGGAGATAAACTTAATATGAATGTATACCAATCTACTACTGATGCTGGAGACTCATATAACCTTACTGCTTTAGGAATTTTTATGAATGAAAGATTCAAACCTACCCTAGCAAGTTGGGTTCCAACATATTTACAAACTTACATCACTGCTATGCAAGGATACGTACCTGGAGTTCCTGCTGGAAATTCAGCTGCTGCGCATCAAGCCTCAAGAGCTCAAGCAAACAGCGGAATACCTGCAAATGGTTCTTCAGAATTTAATACTGTTAGAGATCAAGTAATTAAAGACAGATTTCAAAGTGCTACTGGAGGCGCTGGGTTTTTTGATAATTCCAAGCTAACACACTTCGACTTAAACTTTGATGCTGCTGATTGGCTATTACTTGGAATCAACTATAGAAATTATTCCATTTTTACTGAAGGAACAATTTTTAATGAAGATCCTGACGGAACTGGAACAAATAGCAGAATTAATATTAATGAATACGGAGCATTTGCTCAAATTAGAAAAGAATTAATGGAGGATATAATGTTTACTGGATCAGTAAGATGGGATAAAAATGAAAACTTTAAAGGTAGAGTTACCCCAAGGTTAGCATTAGTTTATTCATTTGCTGAAAACAGTCATATAAGAATTTCTTATCAGACTGGATTCAGAAATCCTGATACACAAGCACAATATATCTACTTCCCTTCTAGTACTGGTACCATACTTGGTTCTGCAAGAGATAATGCAGAAAGATATGGTGTTATGGAAGGTGGAGCATACTCTGTTGAATCTTATGACGCATTTATAGCGTCAGGAGGTGTTTTAGATTCAATTTCTGGAAATCCAATCGGTGGCACACCAGGAGTTTTACAAACTACTAACGTGAGTTATGTGAAACCAGAAAGACTAAGTGCTTATGAAATTGGTTATAAAGGTTTAATTGCTGATAACTTTTTAGCTGATGTAAACTATTATAGCACAAATTATAGAGACTTTTTATCTGGAGTAAGAGTTGTATCAAAAAATGCAACTACTCATAAAGGTGCTGCACTTCCTCCGGGATCTAGATGGTCTATTCATAGTAATGCAAAAGATATAGTCAAATCGTGGGGAATTGGTGTTGGTTTTACTTGGAATTTACCTGAAAACTTTGTGTTGCAGGGTAATTATAATTACCAAGACTTCAAAGTTGATTATGCGTCTGAAGCTAGTAACTTCCTAGCATATTTTAATACACCAAAAAATATGTATGGGTTTACGTTTTCAAATAGACAACTGGTTAAAAACTTAGGTTTCTCTGCAAGTTTTAGAACTTCAGATTCATTCTTATATGAAAGCACATTTGCTGAAGCATGGGAAGTTCCTCAGTATTCTGTTCTTGACGCACAAGTAAATTACAAAATTGAAAGCCTTAAGACGATTGTTAAAGTAGGTGGAAACAATATTGGAATTGGAAGTGGTGATTATAGAACTAGACCAGGAGGTCCTTTTGTTGGAAAGTTATGGTATATGACTTTAACATTTGATGAATTCTTAAACTAATAAATATAATGAAAATGAAAACAATAAAACAATTAACATTTATAGCGATATTTTCATTTATTGCATTGTCATGTGAACAAGAATCAATAATGAAACTTGATCCTGCTGCTGCATCTGCTTCAACACCTAGTGGTAAAGCTGGGTCTGCTGACTTTACTAAATTTTCAGCTATTGGAGGAAGTTATGTTGCAGGATTCTCAGATGGAACATTATATACTAATGGTCAGAAAAATTCTTTGGCTGCAATTATTGCAAACCAAATTAATTATACTAGAAGTGCTGATGCTCAAGCTGCCTATACATTTAACCAACCAGATATTAATTCTGAAAACGGTTATATAAATGCTGGGACTGATGGAGTTGCTGGAACTCCTGATGATAACGGAAGAATGTTTTTAGGAACAAGTGCATCAACTGGAGAAACGGGATTATATTTTAAACAACCTGGTGATCCAGCTGCAATCCAAACTCCATATGCGGGAGATAAAATAGCACTAAACAATTTTGCTTTTGGAAATTCTGTTTTGGGACACTTTTTAAGTACTGAAACAGGTGGACCAAATCCATTGCACCCATTATTTAACCCTTTTTATGCTAGATTTGGAGCTGCAGGTTCTGCTTCTCCTATAGCTCAATTTTTGGGTACTGCACCATCATTTTGGATGGCGTGGTTAGGAGCTTCAGATTTTGTAGGATATGCTGCTAAAGGTGGTGATGTTGCTCAGGCGCCAAAGCCTGATGGAGCTACTCTATCTGCATATTGGGGACAAGCATTAACAGCAATGATTAGTTCTAATCAGGTAGCTAAAGGTATAGTTGGAACTGTACCAGATATTTTAGCGCTTCCTTATTTTAATTTTATTGCTTCAGATGCTATACCGCTAGATGCTGCTACTGCTACAGCTTTAAATACCCAGTTAGGTGGTGGTTTTAATCAATTAATTTCTGCTGCTGCTGCAAATGGTTTAGGTGTTACTGCAGCTGAAGCTACGCAAAGACAACTAGTATGGAAAGAAGGTCAAAATAATCTTTTAATGAATGATTCAAGTTTAACTGACTTATTTCCAGTATGGTCAAACTTAGTTGCAGCTGGTGTATTATCAGCTGATGATTTAAATGGAAATACTATACCAGATGCTATTGAGCCATTAATGCCTTATAGATATGCCAGAATGGCTACAACCAACGATAAAGCTGTTTTAGCTGCGCAAGGTGTCCTTGGACTACCAAATACAGCACCAGGTGTAACTCCTCCTCCTGTATGGGGTGTTTCTTGGCCTTTAAGTGATGAGCATGTCTTAACTGCAACAGAGCTTGTAGAATTTGAAACCGCTAGAGGAACATTAAATGCTGGAATCAAAGCCAAGGTAAAAGAGTTAAACGAAAATGTAGTTATAAACTCTGCTGGATTAAATAGGTTAGCATTGGTTGACTTAGATGGAACGTATGCTGCATGGGCTACAAACTCTCCATTATCAGAAAATGGTGTAGTTGTAACTTATGACTTTATGCCTCCAACTGGAATGTGGTCATTTGATGCTGTTCATCCAAATGCTAGAGGTTACGCATTATTAGCTAATAAATGGATAGAGGCAATTAATGCTCATTTTGGTTCTACAATTCCTAAAGCTCAGGTAGGATGGTATCCTGGACCTGGTCTTCCGGAGGCGGTGAATTAAAATTAAATAACTCTTTATAGATAAAAAGGCTAACAATAAGTTAGCCTTTTTTATTAAATTGTGTTTATGTCTATATCAAGAAGATCATTTATTCATAATTCGTTAAAAGCAGGAACTATTTTTCCTCTTTTTTCTATGAACTATTCAAAAGTTTCAAATATGAAATTTAGTTCTTCATTAAATAATGAGGAATATTGGAATTCTATTACAAAACTATACCAACAAAATGTAAATTTTATCAATCTAGAATCTGGTTATTTTAGTCCTTCACCTGAAGTAGTTAAAAACTATTGGATAAATTTTGTTAATGAAATAAATGAATCTCCATCTTATTACATGAGGACCAGACAAACAGAAATGAGAGAGAAAGTGAGGTCTAAGCTTGCAAACTATTCAGGTGTAAGTAATAAAGAAATTTGCCTGACTAGAAATGCCACTGAGTCTATGAATATCATTATTCAAGGTATAAAACTTGAAAAAAACGATGAAATACTTAGAACTAATTTGGAATACCCAAATATTATTCAAGCTCTTGATATGAGAGAAAGAAGATATGGGACTAAAATTAATGTCGTTGATGTCCCTATTCATCCACAAAATCAAGAAGAAATAGTTAATAAAGTTATAAATGCTATTACTCCTAAAATAAAAGTGATTTTAATTTCTCATATGGTTTTTTTAAATGGACAGGTATTTCCGGTGAAAGAAGTTTGTCAGAAGGCTAAAGATTTAGGAATAGAAACAATTGTTGATGGTGCACATTCATTTTCTCATGTAGACATGGATATTCCTGATATAGGTTGTGATTTTTATGCATCCAGCCTTCATAAATGGTTAGGTGCTCCTCTAGGAAATGGTCTTTTATATGTTAAAAAAGAAAAAATTGAAAGACTATGGCCATTATACGGAGATACTCAATATGAAGATGATAATATTATGAAATTAGAACATTTGGGCACTAGACCTTGTTCTGATCAAAATGGGATAATACCAGCAATTGATTTTAATTTAAAAATTGGTAAAAAAGAAAAATCCAAAAGATTAAAGTCTTTACAAATGAAATGGGCTAATGAACTTAAAGATCATAAAAATATTATTTTAAATACACCTCTTGATGAAGGGCAGTCTTATGGTATTGCAAACGTTGGAGTTAAAAACCTGTCTCCATCAGAGCTAGCAGATAAATTATTTGATGATTTTAATATATTTACTGTACCAATAGATGATGATAGAGGAATCCGTGGTGTTAGAGTTTCTCCTAACTTATACTCTACAATGGAAGATATTAATAAATTTCTCGATGCAATGCTTAAAATAGCAGCATAGACTTGTTAATTTTAAGTTATGACTTTGGATTCAAAATATAATCCTAATCAAATAGAAGACAAGTGGTATAATAAGTGGTTAGATGACAACTGCTTTAAATCTTTACCTAATTCTAAAAAAGAACCATATACTATTGTTATTCCTCCTCCGAATGTAACAGGTGTATTGCATATGGGTCATATGCTAAATAATTCCATACAAGATATTTTAACTAGAAGGGCAAGAATGAAAGGAAAAGAAGCTTGTTGGGTACCTGGAACTGATCATGCTTCAATAGCAACCGAAGCAAAAGTAGTTGAAATGCTAAAAGAAAAAGGAATTGATAAGAGTTCTCTTACTAGAGATGAGTTTCTTAAATACGCATGGGAATGGAAAGAAAAATATGGTGGAATAATATTAGAACAACTAAAAAAACTTGGAGCATCTTGTGATTGGTCAAGAACTAAATTTACTATGGATGAAGACCTATCAAAATCTGTAATTAAAGTTTTTATTGATCTATATGATAAAGGTCATATTTATAGAGGTATAAGAATGGTAAACTGGGACCCTCAAGGAAAAACAGCTTTAGCAGATGATGAAGTAATATATAAAGAAGTTGACTCTAATTTATATTACATTAATTATAAAATAAAAGATTCAAAGGATCATTTAACAATTGCTACTACAAGACCCGAAACCCTTCTGGGAGATACTGGGGTATGCATAAATCCTAATGATAAACGATTTAAACATCTAAGAAATAAGTCAGCCATAGTACCACTAGTTGAAAGAGAGGTTCCAATTATATTTGATGAATATGTAGATATGGAATTTGGAACTGGATGTCTGAAAGTAACACCCTCTCATGATGAAAATGATTATAAACTTAGTGAAAAGCATAATTTATCATCCATTGATATATTTGATGACGAAGGGAAAATAAATAAAAATGGAATACTATATGTAGGAAAAGATAGGTTCAGAGTAAGAAAACAGATTATAAAAGATCTAAAAAAAATTGGACAACTTTCAAAAATTGAAAATCATAAAAATAAAGTCGGATATTCTGAGAGAACTGATGCTGTAGTAGAACCAAAAATATCAACTCAGTGGTTTCTTAGTATGAAAGAGATAAAAATACCTGCACTTGACAATGTGATGAATGATAACATAAAATTTCATCCTAAAAAATTAAAAAATATGTATAGAGCATGGATGGAAAATATTAATGACTGGTGTATTTCAAGACAATTATGGTGGGGGCATCAAATACCTGCTTATTATTTACCATCTGGTGAATTTGTTGTAGCAGAAACAAAAGAAAAAGCATACATTAAAGCAAAAGAAATTGATGGTAAGATCAAAATAGATGAATTGATCCAAGATGAAGATGTTCTAGACACATGGTTTTCAAGTTGGCTGTGGCCAATATCTGTATTTGATGGAATAAACAATCCTAAAAACAAAGAAATTAACTATTACTATCCTACAACTGATTTAGTAACTGCACCAGAAATTATTTTTTTCTGGGTAGCAAGAATGATAATATCAGGATATGAATATAGAAATGAAATGCCTTTTAAAAATGTCTACTTCACTGGAATTGTTAGAGATAAAAAAAGAAGAAAAATGTCAAAATCTCTTGGAAATTCACCTGATCCAATTGAGCTTATGAAAAAATATGGTGCCGACGGTGTAAGAGCTGGAATGCTATTCAGCGCCCCAGCCGGAAATGATTTACTTTTTGATGAGAAGCTCTGTGAGCAAGGAAGAAATTTTTCAAATAAGTTATGGAATGCTTTTAGACTTATTAAAAATTTTGAAATTTCAAGTAAAGGAAGTGACCAATCTCTAGCAATAAGTTGGATAAACTCTAGATTTAATGAGGTATTAGATCAAGTTGAAGATCATTTTTCTAAATATAGAATATCTGATGCTCTTCTTTCTCTATATACATTTATCTGGGATGACTTTTGCAGCTGGTACTTGGAAATAATTAAAGAAAAGAGTATCTCAAAAAACACATATGATGAGACAATAGCCATACTTGAAAAAATTTTAAAAACACTTCATCCTTTCATGCCATTTATTACTGAAGAATTGTGGAATCAAATAAATAACAAAAGAGATTATGTTATGATATCAGATTACCCTAGTTCAGGGAAATTTGATATCAAACTTAATGAGGATTTTAATAAAATTTTTGAAATAGTTACTGGTCTTAGAAAGCTAAAATCAGATAATAAGATAAAACAAATAGATATTGTAAAAGTATTAGTTAATAAAAAATCAAATTTTGATTTTAATCTTTATAAAGGGTTAATTGAAAAACTTTCTAAAACAAAAGATCTTGAGATAATAAAGGATATTCCAGCTAAGTTCCCTACTCTAATTTCAGGAAAAGATACTTTGTGCCTTGCTATAGAAAAGTCAACAGATTCTAAAGAAGATACACTAAAACAAATTGAATACTTAAAAGGATTCTTAAAGTCAGTTGAAAAAAAATTATCAAATAAAAGCTTTGTAGATAACGCACCAAAAAATGTTGTAGATATAGAAAAAAAGAAAAGAGATGATGCCTTAGTTAAGTTAGAAAACCTTAAAAAATCTATATAAAATAACTACCAAGAAATTATTACTTTACCATCTGCTTCAGTAAAATCATCATTCGTATCTAATATATTAACTTGATTTGCTCCTCCGTTGAAGGAAGCTCCACCTCCACCAGTATATGGGCTTCCAGATTTAGCTCCTCCACCACCGCTATAACCACCACCACCACCACCATATGTGTTTGTCACTCCTCCTCCTCCTCCAAACCCTCCTCCAAATCCATCACCAACTCCTCCATTAACAAAAGCTTGGGGAACTGTATGGTTTCCAACTCCAGCACAAGGCTGGTATCTATTGTTATTTCCTGTATGACCATTACCTAATAAACCAGCCCCACTTCCACCATTCCCTCCACTTCCACCAGCGCCATTAGTAGCAGCAGCACTATTATTTCCTGTACCTCTATTACCAGTTGTAGTTAAACTAGCATTTTGATATGAATGAGTTCCAGCTCCCCATGGTTTTAAATGTGGACCTCCACATCCTCCAGCTACAACCAATGGACTATTATCATTTGTTGTTACAAATGTTCCTCCTCCTCCTCCCCATCCTGGACGACATGAAGCCTTCCAGCCATGTTGGCCTACTAATATTTTTATAACTTCTCCTTGAGTTAAATTAAATTCACCTGTAATCTTTGCTGGATGACCAACTTCAACAGTAGGTTCACCTTCATTTCCCCCTGTAGCACCTATTGCTGTTATAGTAAAAGTTCCTGAAAAAGGAACAGTAAATAATTGTATACCAGAAGAAGATGTAACTAAACCTTCCAAGTTAGTGCCTAAATATTCAGCATCAACCTGAGCTTGCGTGGGTCCAATATGCCTTATTGCATCACATGATGTGAATGTTGCTGAAACCCCTTGAATCGCACCTGTAGATGATTTGTAATGACTAGCTTGATGAGAGGGTAGAATTTGAGAATAACTTGAAAGAGTAAATAAAAAGAAGACAATAAAAATTAAAGCTTTTTTCATTATCTAATGATTTCAAATGAATGAACAACTTCTGTATCCATTCTGATCGATGATCCCACTGAACAGTATTTAGTGAGAGCTAAACTAATAAACCTTTCCGCTTCACTATCCTGAAGGTCTTTTGAGTAAATTATATATTTTATATTTATTTTTTTATAGTACATAGGATGTGTCTCAGCTCTTATACCTGAGGATTCAGCTTTTAAATCTCTGAAGTCTCTTCTCCTTTTTTTTATCATGGATACTATTTCTACAGCTGCGCAAGTGGTAACTGCAGAAAGAAGCAATTCCATAGGTGATAAATTTTCTTTTTTATCCTTTTCATACATATCAATAGTTAACTTATTTCCTGATTCATTCAGAACTTGAAACTTTTCATCGTTCAAATAAGACATACTAACATTCACTTCCATAATACGTAAAGAATTATTATATTCAAGCAAAAGTAATATATGAAATTCAATATCATATTTCTAATAATTTATTTTTTTTCAATCAATTTATTTTCTCAAGAATCTCTTAATGATATTCTTACATCAAAAGATGTAATATCTAAACCCGTCACGTCAACTTTTAGTTCAACGAGGATTATTAATGGACATACAGTTGAAATGATACCTAAAGGTGTTGCAGAATTTAGAATATCACACAGATTTGGGACTATAGAAGAAGGATTTTATGATATTTTTGGTTTGGATCAAGCTCAAATTAGATTAGGCTACGATTATGGTTTAAATGAAAATATAATGGTTGGATTTGGAAGAAGCTCATATAGGAAAACATATGATCTTTTTTCTAGATTTTCATTTTTAAGACAAACAACTGATAATAAAGTTCCACTATCTCTTCAATATCTTTTAGCAACATCAGTTGAGACATTAAGATATGGTTCAAAAATTCCATTTATGCAAAGATTAGGAATTATAAATCAAATATTAATAGCAAAAAAATTTGGCAAAGTATCTTTACAAACTACACCAAGTTTAATGATCCATGAATATTTCAATTATGATAAAAAAATTTTTATGAGTTTAGGGCTTTCAGGTAGATATAAACTAGGAAATAGAGTTGCCTTAACAGCTGAATATCATTATAGAATTAAACATAGCAACGATAATAGCCAATCTTATAATGATATATTTAATATAAATTACAATTCATTAGGAGTTGGAATTGATATAGAAGCTGGTGGCCACGTCTTTCAATTTCATTTCTCAAACTCATCTGCAATGAATGAACAAGGTTTTTTATTTGAATCTGATAAAACATGGGGTAAAAGTCAAATATGTTTTGGTTTTAATATATTAAGAGAGTTCTCAAGTGAAAAAAATTCAAAAAAATCATGGGATTAATTTTATCTATATTTTTTTTTACTTTAAATGATCTTGAAGATAGATATATTATTGAATTTTCTAACATTGAGTTTTATTCTTATGCACTTCTAGAGGATATTCAAGCAGTTAATACTGATGCTGTTGGTGCTATTGATCTTAATACAAATGAATTTTTAATCAAAATACCTGTAGCTTCGTTTGAATTTCCTAATAAGCTTATGCAAAAACATTTTAATGACAGTTATCTTGAAACAGATATTTATCCTGAAAGTATATTTAAAGGTAAGATAGTTGAAGGCTATGCTAATGGAGAATTAACACTTCACGGGAAAACAAATAAAGTTAATATACCAATAGAATTTAATAATGATGGTGATAAAATTAGGATATCAACTTCTTTCAATATATTTCTCAAAGATTATAAAATTAAAATACCCAAAATTTTATTTAAAAATATAGCAGAGGAAATTGAAGTAACGGTTAATTCAACTTTTAAAAAATATGAAATCGAATGAGAATAGGGGTTACTGGTGCGTCTGGACTTGTTGGATATAATTTTTGCAAAGAAGCATTAAAAAAGAATAATCAGTTAAATATACTTCTCCGGAAAGATACTGATTATACCAATAGATTAAAATCAAAAAAATTTTATGGAACTCTTGATGATATCAAAACACTAGAAAAGTTTTGTTCAGGCTGTGAAGTAATAATTCACTCTGCAGCTATGATATCAATAGGCCTAGATTCATATGATGATGTATATAAAGTAAATTATTTAGGGACAAAAAATTTATTAAAAGCATGCATTAAAAAAAATGTGAAAAAATTTATTTTTATAGGAACAGTCAATGCTTATAATAAAAACTCTAAATCAAATACATTTGATGAATCGCTTGATTTTGTAGAAAAAGGAAGTAGTTATGACGTTACTAAAGCTAAGGCGCAAAATCTTGTTTTAAATTGTAATGAATTGTTTAAAGTATCAATCAATCCAACATCCGTTCTTGGTAAATATGATTATAAACCTTCTAGGCTTGGTAAAATCGTAAAAACACTTTATGAAGGTAAGTTACCATTCTTAGTAAATGGTGGTCTTGATGTGATAGATGTGGAAGATTTATCAAAAGCAATCTATACTTCAATTAATAATGGAAGGGATGGTGAATCATATCTAGTTTCTGGAAAATATAGATCATTTAAAGAAATATATAATTCCATAAATTCACTTAAAAAAACACCATCTACTGTTATATTTTTTCCAAAAAAAATTATTGAATTATTTTTACCACTTCTTTCACTCTTTCCTTTATCTTTTTTAAAAAGAGCAGCAGAAATTAATGGAAAAATTTTTCCAGGTTTAGAAAACTTAACTAAAGAATCTATTGAAAATATTATCAATTTTCCAAAAAATATTAATAATTCTAAAGCTAAAAACGAACTTGGACTTAAAATAAGTTCCCTTGATAAAACAGTAAAAGATGCCATTTATAGATAACTATTTTTTGTTTGCTTACATTTGGATCGCTATAGGGTTCATTTCTTTTCCTCTTATATTGAAATATGATGCTCCATATGGAAGACATACTTCAAGTGATTGGGGTCCTTTAGTTGATAATAAATTAGCGTGGATAATTATGGAGTTGCCAGCCCTAATACTTTGTCCATTAATAGTTTTTTTATCTGAAAATATTCTTTCTAACTTAACAAAATTTTTTATACTTCTTTGGGTTCTCCATTACTTTAACAGAAGTATTGTCTTCCCCATCCGGATTAAAACCAAGAAGAAAAAAATGCCCTTCATTATTGCTTTTCTTGCTATTGTTTTCAATATTGTAAATGGACTAATTAATGGATTATATTTTTCTAACATAGGTTACAATTATCCAGAATCATGGATTCTTTCACCACAATTTATTTTTGGAATAATAATTTTTATTTTTGGATTTTATATTAATAATATATCAGACTCCCATTTAATCAGTCTAAGAAAAGGTCATGATAATAAATATGTTATACCACAAAAAGGATTATTTAAATTCGTTTCTTGTCCTAATTTTTTTGGAGAAATTATTGAATGGCTTGGTTTTGCAATCATGACATGGAGCATAGCTGGTCTTGCTTTCTTTTTATGGACATTTTTTAACCTTGTTCCTAGAGCTCTTTCACATCACAAATGGTATAAAGAAAAATTTCCAGACTATCCTAAAAGTAGAAAGGCTGTATTTCCTTTTATACTCTAATATGTAGTATATCCTCCCATCTTGTAGTATAACAAGGTGAGAGTTTTTCCTTTCCTATTTTCCATTTATTATTAATGCCCGAAGAGCTAAGTTTTAAAATATCTCTACCCATATTTCCGTTAACTCTATCAATCGTTTTCATAAGTTTATCTGTCTTATTTCTATCTGTAGTTTCAAACAGATTTAACTGGACTTGATTTTTAGGTATTATATCTGAAAGTATAATACCAGCTTTTTTATATGAATACCCTGATCTAAATATTTTTTTAAGACACTTTATCGCAAGTTTAGTAATTATAATTGTATCGCTTGTTGCCGTATGAAAATTCATTGAAAAATAACCAGAGTATTGTTTAACCTTTGGTTTAAATCTATTTGTATACATAAAAACGCTAATAGATCTAGCACAAGCCTTTTCTAAACGAAGCTTCTCTGAACATCTAGAAGAGAACATACTAATATACTCTGACATTCGAGAATATTCTTTTATTTCGATAGCAAAAGATCTAGAAGTACATATACTCTTTTTCATATTTCTATTTGTATTGAGATTAAAATGAGGTATACATTTTAGTTCTCTAACCATTCTAAGCCCAACCACGTTCATCATCTTTCTTATCCATGTCTCATCACATTCAAGAAGGTCAGCTGCGGTATGTATACCATACTTCTTCATCCTTATAGCATACCTAATCCCTATTCCCCATATCTCATCTAGAGGCAATGATCTTAATACCTCATTTATCTCATTTTTATCTTTGAGATAACTTATTCCATTTCTTGATTTTTTTGCAATGTATCCGGCAACTTTAGATAAAGTTTTAGTATACGATATACCTATAGAAATAGGAATACCTGTCCACCGCTTAACTTTTTCTCTAATATGTAAAGCATAACTATAAGGATCTTTTATTCCACTAAAATCTAAAAAGGCCTCATCTATAGAATAGATCTCATAAGAAGGAACATTGTTTCCAACAATATCAAAGACCCTTTTAGAAATATCACCATATAATGCAAAATTTGAAGAGAAAAGATGAATATTATGTTTATCTACAAGATATCTTTTTTTAAAAATAGGCTCCCCCATTTTAAGGCCTAAAGACTTTGATTCGTTAGATCTTGCTATTACACATCCATCATTATTCGAAAGCACCGCAATAGGTTTTTTATCTAGATGAGGCTTAAATATCCTCTCGCAAGAAGCATAAAAATTATTACAATCAACTAATGCTATCATCGTACTCTATTAAAAGACCACATGACCTTACCCCAAACATAAGATTCAGAGTTTTTTGTAATTTTTATTGGACTCATATTCTTATTTTCTGGATATAAAAAAATATTTTCTCCTAGTTTCTTATACCTCTTAACAGTAAACTCTCCATCAATAACCACCAAAACAATATCACCATTTTTTATTTCCTCTGCCCTATCAACTAACAGAATACTACCATCAAAAATTTTAGCATTTACCATAGAATTACCACTCACTCTGACAAAGAAAGTTGCACTAGGATGCTTTATTAATTTTTTATCTAATGATAAATCGAATTCTAAAAAATCATCTGCTGGCGAAGGAAAGCCTGCTGGAACAGATTGGGAAGAAAATGGTATTTCTTTAAAAATATTTAAACTTTCAAACGATGGTTTTGTAGACTTCATACTTAAGTGAATTTAATTTTATGAATAAAAATTAGATTGCTAATATAGTTAGTTATTACTAATATAATTAGTAATAACTATAAAAAATACTAATTAAACTTATTGTATGATATTTCCCTTTGAGAATTTGATTTGAATCTATGATTTTTATCCTTCATTAAAGCAGAATGCTTAGTTTTTCTTCCATCAATTCTTTTTCTCCATCGAATAAAAGATTTTTCACGAAGATTTTTTCTCATTATTGATATAACCTCCTTTTCACTAAGTGAAAATTGAGCTTTAATCATATCAAATGGGGTCCTATCCTCCCAGCACATTTGAATTATTCTATCTAAAGATCTACGTGATAACTTTATCATAAAAAAAATAAAATAATATAATTAATTTAACTGTCCAAAGAATTGTTCTTAACCAATTATAATTTATCAACCTATTTATTAGACTTATATCATGCTTTAACGAAAGTTTATTATGAATTGGAACCAATATTATAAATGTAAGTAACCATATAACTAAAAGAATCATCAAGGGTAAAAATAACCTACTATCTATGTAGCTTAAATAAACCAATGAAAATAACTCTCCAACCATAAACGGAATTACAATAACAGAAATATTCATTGTATATCTCTTATGAAAGCCAATAAACACATTTGAATCAACAGCTAAAAATGAAGGGTAAGTAATAAGTTGGGTAACAAAAAGAATACCTACCAAAACAGAATTACAAATTATATGAATTGAAAAGAAAAATTCCACCTATGTAATACTTTATTTAAACATAAATGGTTTTAAAAAAATGAAAAAA
>CEVE01018382.1_pt1 | contig 15244 bp, 17 predicted proteins | sample 356431 | NCBI WGS metagenome assembly CEVE01 (sample SAMEA2622764, study PRJEB7988) | marine metagenome | isolation source: saline water (ENVO:00002010), including
CCTTTGTTACAATTATCTCAGCCTTTATTTGATCAATATTTTTTTGTCTATTATAAGTAACAATGCGAATAGCAGATTCATACGGAATTTCTTTATTGGTTCTGTTAATAAGGGATTCTCTTATGAGCTCTTGAATTATATTCAAATTGTTCTTGTTACTCATTTTGAATCCTGATACATCCGAAATATTCTCTATCTTGCTGAGCATATTATTCATTAAGACATCCATACCTAGATTTTCTTTAATAGATATAGATAAATAAGTCCTTATACTTAATTGCTTATTTATTGTTTGACAGAGTTTTTTGTCAGGATCTTGATCTATTTTATTTATACATACTATAAAGGGCTTATTTGATAACAATATCTCGTCTAAAAGTCTTTGCTCATACTCATATGTTTTTTGTGGTTGAGATAAAAGTATTATAAGGTCGCAGTTAGTAATATGTTTTATTGCATTACTCTTCATTGCTTGTGCTAATAGATTATTGTCTGAAATAGATATTCCTGGCGTATCAATAATTTGTATATGATAATCATTCAATTTAAATTCATGAAAAGTAGAAACTCGAGTTGCATGAACTTTATTAGACACGAGAGAAATATGGCTATTGGTTAAATAATTAATAAGTGAGGATTTGCCAACATTACTTTTGCCTAAGACTAGTAAATTAATTTTTTTCATTGATTTTATTTAATACTTTTTTTGCTAGAATCTGTTCTGTAGACTTCACTTTATTAGAATACATTTTTTCATTAACATTAATGGATGGAATAATGCAGGATACAAGATACTTGAAAGATTTTTTTTTTGACTTAGTTGTAACATAATTAGGAAGAGATATCTTTTTACTATGCAAGTACTCCTGTAGCTGTGATTTTGAATCTTTTTTTAACAGTTTTTTAGAAATTAATGGCTTAAAGATTTTATAAATAATACTTTTTACTGTATTAGAATCACAATCTAAATATAATGCTCCCATTATTGACTCAAAAATGTCTGAATACACATTACTACCTTTGAGTTGCTTATTAATTTTGTCTGAGATATTTTTTAACCCTAATGAGATAAATATTTCATCAAGATTTTCTGAATTAACTAAGTTTTGTCGCATAACCGTTATATCTCCCTCGCTACACTTCGGGTACTTAATGAACAATATTTCAGTAATATATAACTGTAAAACTGCATCTCCCAAAATCTCGAGCCTCTCATAGTTGTGTAATGATGATGTGCTTTTGTGGGTAAATGCGTCCTTAAAATATTCTATATTTTTAATCTCATAATTAAGACATTTAGCAACAGAGTCACGAATACAGGCCTCAAATTGGTTATTCAATTGTCTTACCTACTCTATCAAAAAAACTATAGTAACTATCAAAATTCCAAAACATCCATATATAAAATGCTTTGCCAACAAGGTTTTCTTTTGGAACTGGCCCCCAATATCTACTGTCATTAGAGTTATCACGGTTATCGCCTAAAACAAAATAAGTATCATTTGGAACAGTATATTGAAAATCAAAAGATTGATTAGTTTGATTAAGGACTAAATATTCTCTCTGAGAATTATTCTCAAGATATACTTGTCCATCTGCAATTTCAACAGGATCATATGAATGATTAATTTGTGTAAGAGTATATTCAATTTGATTAATATATAGCCGCTTGTTTTTATAAATGATATCATCTCCCGGCAAGCCGACTATTCTCTTAATATAGTTGATTTTTTTATTTTCAGGATACTTAAAAACAACGACATCACCTCTTTTTGGCTCTTGGTTTTGAATGAGCGTAATATTAGTTAATGGTAATTTATAACCGTAGATATTTTTATCGACAAGAATAAAATCTCCTATCATTAGGGTCGGTATCATGGACCCTGATGGTATTTTATAAGGTTCAATAAAAAATGAACGTATTATCAATACAACAAGAAGTATGGGGAAAATAGAGTTCGAAAATTCACTAATATTCATAAATATAGAATTATTTATTTTTACTATACTGAATATACCTGTGAGAAAAGTTGCTATTAGAAGTATTAATGTAAAATCCATATTATTATTCAGATGTAGAGAGAAATTTATAAAAGGCTTCTCTTGGTATTTCGACATTACCTATTTTTTTCATTTTTTTCTTACCTTCCTTTTGTTTCTTTAAAAGTTTCATCTTTCTTGTAACGTCACCTCCATAAAGTTTTGCTGTGACATCTTTGCGATATCCTCTGATAGATGTTGAAGAAAGAATTTTTGATCCAACGCATCCTTGAATTGTGATTTCAAAATTCTGTCTAGGAATTAATTTCTTTAGATTCTCTATCAGTTCTTTTGATCTTCTATATGAATTATCTTTGTGTAGTATTTGTGACAAAGCATCTACCTTTTTCTTGTTTACAAGAATATCTAGCCTGATCATTTTACTTTCTCTATAGTCAATTATATCGTAATCATATGATGCATAACCTTTTGAAGCAGATTTAAGAGTATCAAAAAAATCATATATGATCTCAGATAGCGGGATTTCATAACGTATTTCAACCATGTTTGAACGGTAAATTAAGTCTCGCTGATTACCTCTTTTGGATGTGCATAATTCTATTACAGAACCTAAATATTGTGATGGTGTTACAATAGAAATTAAAGCAATTGGTTCATAGTAGCACTTTAGTGTATTATCATCTGGAAGATCGCTTGGTTTTCTAATATCTAGGACCTTCCCTTTTTTATCTTCTATTCGATATGTTACTGAGGGCACAGTCATTAAGAATTCAAGATTGTATTCGCGCTGTACGCGTTCTCTTATGATTTCCATATGAAGTAATCCGAGGAACCCACATCTGAATCCATGCCCAAGTGATTGAGAACTCTCAGGTTCATAAGTAAATGAATTATCATTTAGTGATAATTTATCTAGTGCTTTTTTAGATTCCTGATAATCATTAGAGTCTACAGGATAGAAACCAGAGTAGACTCTTGGTTGTATCTTTTTGAATCCTGGAAGAGCTTGGGCGTGTTCATCTTTAGATGATATGACAGTATCACCCACAGGTGCAGAATCAAGTGTCTTTATTGAGGCTATCATAAAGCCAACCATACCAGAAGTCAGCGACGTAAGATTAGTCATCTCAGGATTAAAGGTTCCTAGTTTGTCTACAATAAACTCTCTTTTATTTGAGAATACCTTAATTTTATCTTTAAGATTAATAGTGCCATCAACAACTTTAATTAAGACAACAATTCCAAGATAGTTATCGAACCAAGAGTCAATAATAAATGCTTTTAATGGTTGTGACAGCTTTCCGGATGGCTGAGGAATCTCATTAATAATTCTTTCCATCAACTCAGGGACACCAGAACCAGACTTTGCGCTTACTTGTAAAATCGTATCCTTATCTACTTGGAGTAATTCAGACAAATCCTCTGTGACAGATTTCGTGTCTGCAGATGGCAAATCAATTTTATTGATTACAGGTATAATTTTTAGACCTAGTTCACTAGCAACATTAAAGTGTGCCAATGTTTGAGCTTCTAGGCCCTGTGTTGCATCAACAAGAAGTAAAACGCCATCACAAGCTGATAAAGATCGTGAAACTTCATATGAAAAATCAACATGGCCAGGTGTGTCGATTATATTTATGTTATAACTTTGATTATTATGGCTAAGATTTAGACTAACAGTCTGTGCCTTTATGGTTATTCCCCTCTCCCTCTCAAGATCCATAGAATCAAGGAGTTGATCTTTCATATTTCTAGAGCTAATGTCTCCATACTTTTCGATTAAACGATCTGCTAACGTTGATTTGCCGTGGTCAATGTGAGCTACAATAGCGATATTTCTGATATTCATTATTGCTCTATAATATATTAGAGATTTAAAACATCAAATTATTTAGAGATTTTGAGTGCTATAAATAGTGGAGTTGTTTGTCTATATACTAATAAATTAACATAGCTGTTATCTTTTTCAGATTTCATTATTTTTGAGAAATCTTGGGCATTCTTTACTACCTTGTTATTTACCTTTGTGATAACATCATTTAACTTAAGGTCGTAGTTATTATTTATGCTTTCATCGATACTCGAGACTAAGACGCCATAAGAAACTTTATAATTTTTTTTATCTTCAGGGTTAAGATTCCTCACGGTTATACCTGATATAGAATTTGAGATAATTTTTTTTGTGCCTGTATCAATAGAAGCAATTTTATCTTCAGCTGGTAGCTCCTCTAGTTTTACAGACAGGATCATTTTCATTTTATTTCTCATAATCTGGACTTTAAAAGTTTGTCCAACTTTTGATTGACCTACTATAAGGGGTAAGTCAGTTGATTTACTAACAAGTTGATTATTGAACTTTAATATAACATCGCCTTGCTGTATTTTAGCTTTTTCTGCAGGACTATTCGGGAGAACTTTGCTTACAAGAGCACCTCTTGATTTTTTCATTCCAAAACTTTGAGCTAATTTATCATCTATTTCTTGAATGTATACTCCTAACCAGCCACGACTAACCTTTCCTTTTGTTTTTAACTGATAATAAACATCATTGACTGTTTCTGATGGAATTGCGAAAGATACTCCCATAAAACCACCTGTTCTACTATAGATTTGGGCATTAACTCCAATTACTTCGCCTGAAAGGTTGAACAAAGGACCTCCAGAGTTGCCAGGGTTAATCGCCACATCTGTTTGAATGTATGGAACATAATTATCACCAGCTAACTTCCTTTGTTTTCCACTTACAATGCCTGCAGTTACAGTTTGGTTAAATCCAAAAGGAGAGCCAATAGCTAAAACCCACTCCCCAAGTTTTACATTATCGTCTGAGGCAATCTTCACAGTTGGTAAATTTTTTGCGTCAATTTTTAGTAAAGCTAGATCACTCCTCTTATCAGAACCAATCAATTTAGCCTCATAAGAGGATTTATCATTCGCAACAATTAAAATTTTATTAGCTCCATTAACAACATGATGATTAGTCATGATGTAGCCATCTGAAGAGAGTATAAAGCCTGATCCTGAGCTTGGCGCTCTTCTCTCTGGTCCACTTTGGTTTTCATCAAAGAACTTTTTAAATAAATCATTAAACTCATCTGGCATGCCTGGTGGAGCTTGAAATTGATTTTTATTAACCGAATTTGTAGATGTTCTAGTAGCATTAACAATTACAACGGCTGGCATGTTTTGTTCGACAATATTTGTAAAGTCTGGATAAGATGCAGATAAAGTATTCGAAGCATATATAATTAACAAAAAGGGTAAACTTAATAAAAGATGCTTCACTCTACTTACATTCATTATTTTCATTAATAACATTTTCATTTTGATCAAAACATGGATCTTTGTCTATTACTTTCTTAATCAAAACTTCTTTAACTGGTTCTTCAGGTTGTGAAATATCATTCGATACAAACTTATCTTCCATTGAATCATAGCTCACAAGAACAAAAGAAGTTATTACCGCTAAAACTACGGAAGCAGCTATATTTAGGTACTGGTTTGATGACTGCTCATTTATAACTTTATTATCCTCATACAGCTTGTTCATCACACTGTCAGTAAAATTTTTAGAGACCCTGGGGAGGTAATCTTTATTTAGTGCTCCCAATATTTTCCCGTATATATTATAGTCGTTATTCATTGTTTATGTTCTTAAAATCAGAGATTAACATATTCCTTGCACGGTGCAACCTAGAGCGGACCGTTCCAATTGGCATAGACAGTTTTATTGATATTTCCTCATATGTATAGTCATAAATTTCATATAATTCTATTAAAGCTCGCAAATCCTCAGGTAACTTGTCTATTAGTGGCTGTACCCTGCTTGCAAGTTCTACCAAATCATAATAATCCTTAGGATCATTATTATGTGAATTATCATCTATTTGACAAGATTCTTCAGAAATAGTTTCTTTTTCTCGTCTTTTTTCTTTTGAATTTATATAATTTAAGCTGGTATTTACTGCAATCCTGTATAACCAAGAGTAAAATTTACTATCAAATTTGAAATTACTGAGATTTGAATATGCCTTTATAAAAACCTCTTGAGCTACATCCTCAGCATCATCTGAATTTTTTGTATACTTGTAACACGTGTTGATAATTCTAACTTGATATTTATCGACAAGATGTCTAAAAGATTCTGTATTGCCTGATAAGCAGCTTTGAATTATTTGATGGTCGTCTTCAATATTCATATTTGTAGTCAACATCCAATATGTTATTTTATAGTATATGTCTGAAAGGCTTAATACTGAAGTTTTAATAGTTGGGACTGGAATATCAGGGCTTCTTGCAGCGATTGAGTTATCAAATAAATATTCTGTAACTATCTTAAGCAAATCTAAACTGCATGAGTGCTCGACGGCATGGGCACAAGGCGGAATAGCCGCTGTTATGAATAATAATGACCATATAAAAAATCATGTAAAAGATACAATTAATAATGGCCACTCCATTTGTAATGTTGAGTCAGTTGAAAAAATAATCAAACAAGGTAAAGCCAGTATAAATCTGTTGGTACAGCATGGTGTAAATTTCAATAAAAATGGCAGCGACTTTGATCAAACATTAGAAGGAGGTCACTCACAGAGAAGAATTGTTTATCATAATGATAACACTGGAGAAGAAATACACAGCTCATTATTAAGAAGTGTAAAAAAAAGAAGCAACATCCTCATAAAAGAAAATTTAATGGCTATTGATATGATTGGAAAAAAAGATAATTACTGTGAAGGACTCTACGCATTCGATAAAATAAAAAAAGCAGTGATTACTATCAAAGCTAATGTTGTAATTATAGCAACAGGAGGCGCAAGTAAGATCTACCAATACACTACGAACCCAAATACCTCGACAGGTGATGGTATTGCTATGGCTTGGAGGTTTGGATGTCAGATTAGCAATATGGAGTTCATCCAGTTTCATCCAACATGTCTATATCATCCTACCGAGAAAAGTTTTCTCATATCAGAATCTTTGAGAGGTGAAGGAGCTAAGCTGAAAGACCCTCAAGGTAATTGTTTTATGAAAAAATATGATGATCGATTAGAACTTGCTCCGAGAGATGTTGTCGCTAGAGCAATAGATTCTGAAATGAAAAATAATAATTTTAATTATGTTAATTTAGATATTTCATTTAAAGACAAAAATTTTATCCTTAAAAGGTTTCCTAATATTTATCGGAGATGCCTAGATCTTGGAATAGATATATCTAAACAAGCTATTCCAGTTGTTCCTGCTGCCCACTACACGTGCGGCGGTATTGAGACAAATGTTTCTGGGGAGACTGACTGTGCTAATTTGTATGCAATTGGTGAGGTTGCTAATTCAGGATTTCATGGAGCTAATCGCTTAGCTAGTAATTCACTTCTTGAGTGTTCGGTAATGGCGATGGAGTGTTGTAAAAAAATCTATGAAAAGAATTTTCAAACTAGGAATGATAGAGAATTACCTCTTTGGGATGATACTTATGTGTCGACACCGACAGAAGATAATATTTTAATTTCACATAATTGGGCAGAATTAAGAAAAATAATGTGGAATTATGTTGGCATTCTTCGCTCAGATAAAATGCTGACATATGCGAATGAGCGCATAAATGTAATTCATAGTGAAATTAATGAGTTTTACCATACCCACCATATCAATATGGACTTACTTGAATTGAGAAACATTATAGATGTAGCAAATGTAATAATCTCTTCAGCGATGGAGAGAAAAGAAAGTCGAGGCCTTCATTTTAATAAAGACTACCCATATAGAGATCAAAAGTTTAATGGACCTACAAAGCTTGTTAATACCAATAAGGACTTTTATATGAGGCTAGTATCTAAAGCTTAAAAATGGTTTTGCGATAGTATCTTAGTTCATTAATAGAGTCTCTTATGTCGTCAAGCGCTCTGTGATTTGAGTTCTTCTGAAAATTATCAACATCCTCAAAATACCATCTTTTACCAAGCTCTCTTATAGAGCTAACATCAATACTTCGATAATGACAAAATGATTCTAATTCCGGCATACATCGAGCTAAAAACCTTCTATCTTGGCATATCGTATTTCCACAGAGAGGCGACGTGCCTTTCGAAACGTATTTTGACAAAAAGCTTATAGTCTCTCTTTCTGCTATAGATTCTGTTATATTACTCTCTTTGACTTTTTGAACAAGGCCACTACTGTTGTGATGGTTAGTATTCCACGCGTCCATAGAATTAAGAACTTCATCTGGTTGATTGATAACCAAGTTAGGTCCCTCTTCAAGAATATTAAGATTTTTATCAGTAACAATAGAAGCAATTTCAATTATATAGTCTCTTTGCGTATCTAGGCCTGTCATTTCTAGATCTATCCAAATCATGTTGCTTCTATCTTTCATGGGCTAAGGTTAGTATAATTATATAATAAAGTAAAACCACATTATTTATGAGTGAAGCAATTGTAATAGTAATTATGTATCTGGCAGCTAAGTTAGCGCTCGATGTTTTACAGATACAAACAGTAAGAACAGCGATTATTGATAAGCAGTCAGCAGACCTGATGGGGTTATGTAAAGATGATCAGGAAAAGTCTAGGCAATATAATATATCAAAGTTGAAGTTATCTATATTTAGAAACATCATATATGTCATCTGGATGCTTTACCTTTTATTTGGTGGTTTTGTAATTGATCTAAATATCTATCTCGAGGAATACGAACTTAGTAAATATTTCCATAATATATTTTTAATTTTGTTAGTCTTTCTATTTGTTCATATATCGATGATACCACTATCATATTTTTCTACATTTGTTATTGAGGAACAGTATGGATTTAATACCTCGACTAAGAAGCTTTTTTTAGTAGATAACTTAATCTCAATAATCATAGTATCGACAGTTGTTACAATTATAAGCTCTATCTTTTTTTACATCGTCTCATTTAAAGAAATATGGTGGTTACTGATGGCATTGACAATTTTTTCATTAATAATAATAAGTGTATATGTCTACCCGACATATATTTCTCCAATTTTTAATAAATTTGTAAATCTGAGTGACGAGAATATAAAAAATGAAATTGAAGAACTATCTTATCAGACAAAATTTAGTATCAAGAATTTGTATGTCATGGATAAATCAAAAAGGACAAAACATCCAAATGCATATTTTACGGGCTTTAAGAATAATAGGCGAATTGTCTTTTATGATACGCTCATAGACCTTTTGTCTCCAAAAGAAATAAAAGCTGTGTTGGCACATGAAATAGGTCACTATAAACATAATCATATTGTTAAATCATTAGTCCTCTCTACTATTGTCATATTCATAGGAATGTTTTTTTTATCAATACTTATCAATGACAGCTCTTATCTTAGACTTCTTAACTTACCTTTTAACGAATCTTCACAGCTAATAGCTTTAATTTTCACATATCAGATAATAAGCTTTTTTATTGATCCTGTATTTTCAATTTTTTCACGAATGAATGAGTATGAAGCTGATAATTTTGCCTCTAAGCAAGTTGATAAAGAGTATCTAATATCCTCATTAGTAAAACTCTATAAATCTAACTTAACTTTTTTAATACCAAATAAATTATACGCAATATTCTATTTTTCTCATCCAACTGTGCTTGAGAGAATATATAACTTAAGAGGAAATAATAATGGAACTTGATAAAAAAAAATGTGTGCCATGTGAAGGTGGCTTAGAGCCATTAACTGAGGATAAGGCTAAAAAATATTTAGCAAGCTTAGATGATGACTGGAAATTAAATGAAGATTCAAAATCTATAGAGAAAAATTATAGTCGAAAAAATCACTTTGAATTATCCTCGCTCATAAATATTATAATGCATATATCTCATTCAGAAGATCATCATCCTGAAGTAACATTTGGATACAATACTGCAAAAGTCAAGTATTTTACATATGCTATCGATGGACTATCTGAAAATGATTTCATTTGTGCAGCAAAAATCGATAAGGTTCTTTCTGTCTAAATTATTTTTCTTTCATTAAAGGCATGAGATATGGTTTCGTTGTCTAAGAATCCGATCTCACCATTGATAGGTAATCCGAAAGCAAGTCTAGAGACATTGATACCCTTTTCAGATGCAATATTTTTAATGTAATGTGCTGTTGCTTCCCCTTCAATAGTGCTGCTAGTTGCAAGAATTAGTTCTTTTATATTTTTATTCGTTAGTCTTTTATCAAGTCGATCTAAACCAATTTCAGCAGGCCCTTTTCCATCAATTGGCGATAAGTTTCCTTGTAGGACGAAGTAGTAACCATTGTAACTCGTACTCTCATCAATAACATATACGTCACTTGCTGAGCCGACAATACAGATTATTGATGTATCACGATTCTGTCTCTCACATACATGACATGATTCGTTTGTTTGTTGTTCGACTTCCTCGATATCCATGAATAAACCACATATTTTACATTTTGAAATTTTTGAATCAATGTTGGTTAATTCTTTTGAAAGATGAAGAGATTTTTCAGGGTTTGAATTCAGTAGTTCAAAGGCCATTCGTTGCGCACTTTTTCTTCCTATACCAGGAAGTATTGTTAATGCATCAATAAGATTTTCAAGATATTTTGATTTAATCATTATAACTAAAATGGAAGCTTCATACCTCCTGGTAAATTCATCACGCTGCCCATTTTATCTTTTGTTTCTTTTTCTAGTTTGTTCATTGCATCATTACAAGCGGCAACAAGATAATCTTCTAGTATTTTTTTATTTCCTTTGTGCGTATCATCATCAATACTGATACTAACAATTTGATGGTTGCCTTTAACTACTACCTTAACAGCTCCTGCCCCAGATGATCCCTCAACTTTTATTTTGTTTATCTCATTTTGGGCCTTCTTAATATTACTATACATATTTTTGGCCTCTTTCATCTTATCGAACATTCCCATTATAATCTCCGTTATAGTTTACTGATGTTATCTTTATCTATCTTAGCATCAAAGACATTTTCAATCTCCTTTACAAGATTATTATCTTTAATAGAATCGTACATATCTTCTTTTGATTTAATATTTTCACTAATAGATTTCTTATAGAGTGTTAGGATCTGATCTTGATATTCTATAATAATATTATTAGAGGATATATCAAAGTTTTTGGTAATAATCTCAATAAAGTCGTCGATACATTTTTGTGGGTATGTATTTTTTTTTGAACTATCAATAACAAGAACACTAGTTTCCTCTTTCTTATAAAGAGAAGAGTTTTGTGATAAATCTAACATCAAACCTTGAAGATCTTGATCATTAACAAAAGATTCCCATGAATCAAGTGAGACGTATCCCGTTGTTTTGTGCTCTATGTCTTTGGTCTTATCTTTTTTTTTAATCGCAATATTTTCTTTTTTTTCGTTTTGATTATTAATGATTTCGTCTTGACCATCGGATGAAACTCTTTCGCTATGACCGGGTGGATATTCTGTGAATAATGTAATTCTTAGTAATATCATTAATAGATGATCAGGTTTTGATGTAACTTTATCGAAGTCTTCTTTAGCTTGTAAAAGCATAGAATACCATAATTGCAAATCCTCAAGCTTTATAGAACCTTTAAGAAATATATCTGGTAGATTATCATTATTTTTTATTGTCCGAGCTATCGAAATTTGAAAAACTCTTTCAATTAATTTATCTAATAATTTAGCGTAATTATTTATCTCTTTTGTTTCTAAAATATTCTTAATATCTACTATATTGTTTTGATGTAAGTTTACAATTATTTCATCAACGACTTTCTCGTCAATAATGCCCAATAAATTAGAAATATCCTTTTCAATTAAATTTCCATTTCCATAAGAAATGCATTGCTCAAGAATAGACATTGAATCACGTGCACTACCTTTGGCAGCTTCTGCAATTATTTCAGGTGTATTTGTTTCAAAGGCAATATTCTCTTTTGTAAGCGTGTGTTTAATATGATCAGAGAGAATCGCATGAGAAATAGCTTCCAGTTTAAAATGCAGACATCTTGATATAACAGTTTCTGGCAGTTTATCTGGATCTGTAGTTGCAAGAAGGAATTTTACATGTTCTGGTGGTTCTTCGACCGTTTTAAGGAGCGCATTAAAGCTCTTTGTTGATAACATGTGTACCTCGTCAATTAAATAGATTTTGAATCGAGAAGATGTTGGGGCATATTGAACATTTTCCATTAATGTTCGTGTATCCTCTACTTTAGTCCTTGATGCCGCATCTATTTCTATTAAATCAAGATTATTATTATTATCGATCGATAAACATGAATCGCACTTTCCGCATGGTATTCCCGATATACCCTCTTTGCATAGTAAAGATTTAGCGAAAATTCTTGCAATAGTTGTCTTCCCAACACCTCTAGTACCTGAAAATAGATATGCATTATGTAATTTATTAAGATTTATAGAATTTTGAAGTGATTGAACACAAAAATCTTGTCCAATTACTTGGTCGAAGAATCTAGGGCGATATTTGAGAGCTAGTATTTTATTATTCATTTATTTATCTTAAAAGGTGTCCGGTTTTTACAAATATCAGAGCACCATCGTCAAGTGTGTAAGGTGTATGCTGGCTCAAATGAGGACTCCTTAACCAAGTATACTTCGGATAACTTCCATACTCATCATAAAAAGTTCCTTGTATTACAAAGATCTCTTCACCACCAAAATGTTGATGTGGAGTAAATCGGGTATTAGGTTTCCATTTCACCAAAGCTGTATTCTCATGCTCAAAATTATGCAGAGGCATAACACTTAACCCGTCAACTAAACCGGGAAGCCATGCCTCATCCGAAGTATTAATAATAATCTTCTTATTATCCATTTTGTTAAACTGCCTAAGCTTGACAAAAAGCTTACAGCCTTCTTTGCTAAATGGTTTATGTTTTGTGTTATGTGGATTTCTGATATAAGTACCAGCTGCATAGTCACCGGATTCATCTGAAAAAGTTCCTTCCAAGACAAAGAGTTCTTCTCCGGAATCATGAATATGCTCATCAAAAAAAGAACCTGCCTCAAAGTCTACTAATGTTGTTGATATGGCATACTCGCTATCTTCACTTCTTTCTAGTAGTGTTCGCTTAACACCTGAGCACGGAGAAGAAATCGTATCTAAACACGATGAATGCATAACTACTTTCTCATTGAAGTTTTGATTAAGCATAATTATTTATCTTGTCTGTTATCAACTAAATGAACAGTAAGTCCCTCGTAAACATCATATATATCCATCTGACAACATAATCTACTTCTATTTTCATCAAAGTGCTCCGATCTCTCAAGCATAAATAATTCCATCGAACCAGGATCCATTGGTTCTATTTTATCAACCCACTCAGGATCTATATGAACATGACAAGTACCGCAATTACATGATCCTCCACATATTGCAGGAATCTCAGGAATTTTAAGTTTTTTTGCTGCATCTAACAGTGTCCTACCAACACTCATTGTGGTTGATAGAACCTCATCGCCTCTAACAAAATTTATTTTAATAGACATCAATTTTCTCCAAAAATATCGCGTGTGTAGACCTTGACTGAAAACTTATTAAGTTTTTTCGAGAATCTATTTGTAACAATCAATTTTATGTTTTTAATAAATAAATCAAGGTTATTAACTAATGGGCATCCGAATAAAGATTTTTTATCTTTTATAAGGGGTTCATGTATGAAAACGTTTCTCCCATTTTTCTTAAGCATTCTAATTATATCAATAATACTAGATTCTCTAAAGTTATCTGAATCTTTCTTCATCGCCAACTTATATATGCCAATATTTTTTACTTTATGCTTCAGGATATCACTGACAATAAATTGCTTTCTACGGAGATTTGATGACGTTATTGACTTAATGAGTGCGTTAGGTATTTTTCCAAAGTTAGAGTTAAGTTGTTTTGTATCTTTTGGCAAACAATAACCTCCATAACCGAATGATGGGTTGTTATAGCCCTCCCCAATTCTTGGATCTGATGATATGCCCTCAATTATTGATTTAGTATCTAAACCGTTTCCAAGGCAGTATGAATCTAATTCATTAAAAAAAGCAACTCGTGTAGCGAGATAACTATTAGAAAATAGTTTCACAGACTCAGCTTCTTTGCTTGTCATGTATATTGTTTTAATATTTTTTTTACGGGAAACGTCTTTAATAATTTTTACGAATTTGATAGAGTTTTTATCTTTGTTGCCAATAATAATTCTTGTTGGGTGAAGGTTATCATATAGAGCTCTTCCTTCACGAAGAAATTCAGGTGAGAAGTATATTTTAAGATCTTCAAATTTCTTATTCATTTGCTCTGTATAACCAACAGGTAAAGTAGATTTAATAATTATTATTGAAGAAGTATTCATTGATGATAGCTTTTTTAAAATTTTGTCAATTGATTTGGTATCAAACATATTAGTTGATGGATGAAAATTTGTTGGCGTTGAAATTATGATAAAATCAGATTGCGATACTTCAGTGGTTATATCTAGAGATATTTTCAACTTGAGTTTCTTTTTCTGAAAATATTCAGATATCAAATTATCTTTAATAGGCGATCTTCTGTTTTCTATGGCTTCTAATTTAGATTTATCTATATCACAACAATTGACGCTATACTTAGTGGATAGCATCGTGGCATTTGATAAACCCACATATCCCATTCCTATTACAGATATCTTCATATAAAGCTTTTTCCTTCAAGGATGAATTTTTTGTATACATCAGTTACTAAATATGGGCTCTTGTAGTATTTTAAGAACTGCTTCATTAGTATATTACTTATATGTTCATTATCAGAATTTAAGTCATCATGTATATTCATGCCTTTGTTAGTCTCCATAAACGTAAAGCCAGAGAAAGTATGAACACCATCTACTTTTAAAACAAAGCTACGCGTACCAGTATAAAGAAGTGAAAATGTAAAGTTATTATGTTGAGCTGATGCTTCTATCCTCCCGTGATCTTGTGAATCAATATCGAAGTATAGATTAAATATCTCTTTTTTAAAGTCCTCTATCGGGAGATCTACTTCTGAGGAGATCTTCACTATGGAATGAACATAAGGTACCAAAAAATCAACAGCAGATGTTACATTAATCTTCTCGACATCTGTTAATTTAGATTCATTTTGATTCATGAGTAGTCCTATATATTATCATGCATTAGTTTCATAAGTATTATAATTATTCATTGATGGATCTATCTGATCTAAGGTAGGTAAGGGATTCGAACCCTTGTAACGATTACTCGTTAACCACC
>CEVE01012029.1_pt1 | contig 15137 bp, 12 predicted proteins | sample 356431 | NCBI WGS metagenome assembly CEVE01 (sample SAMEA2622764, study PRJEB7988) | marine metagenome | isolation source: saline water (ENVO:00002010), including
AAATATTTAGATTTTTTAAGTGGAATAGCAGTAAATACACTTGGTCATTCTCACCCAGCTCTGATAAAGGCATTACAAACTCAAGCAAAAAAAGTATGGCATGTCTCAAATTCCTTCGAAATCCCTGAGGGAGAAACTTTAGCAAAAAAATTATCTCAAAAGACGTTTGCAGAAAAAGTAATATTTGTTAATTCAGGGGCTGAAGCAAATGAAGCGGCAATAAAAATTGCCAGAAGATACTTTTACTCAAAAGGTCAATCTCATAAAAATAGAATTTTATGTATTAAAAACTCATTCCATGGGAGAACTTTGGCAAATATTTTTGCAAGTGGATCAAAAAAGATGACCGAAGGTTTTGGACCAAAAGTTAGTGGTTTTGATCATTTTAAATTTGGGAATTTAAAATCTTTAAAAAAAAAAATTACTAAAAATACAGCGGCTATATTTTTTGAAACAGCAATGGGGGAGTCCGGAATTAAAGTAAATTCAAGATCATTTTTAAAAGATGTACGCAAAATTTGTAATAAAAAAAACATCTTGTTAATTTTAGATGAGGTACAATGTGGAATAGGCAGATCAGGAAAGTTTTTTGCTTATGAGTATTCAAAAGTAAAACCAGACATTGTACCAATTGCCAAAGGTATTGGAGGTGGCTTTCCCATTGGAGCTGTTCTTATGACCAATAAAGTAGCAAAATGCATGATACCTGGCACACATGGAAGCACTTATGGAGGAAATCCTTTAGCAATGGTAATTGGTAACACAATTATGGATCAAGTTTTTAAAAAAAATTTTTTAAAAAATGTAAGAAAAAACTCAAAATATTTTTTGTCAAATTTAAATACTATCAAAATGAGTTATCCAAAAATTATTAAAGAGGTAAGAGGAGTGGGATTATTGATTGGAATACAGGTTAAAGTAGATCTGAATAATTTTATAAATAAACTCACACAAAATCAACTTTTAACAATAAGAGCTGCAGAAAATGTAGTAAGAATTTTACCACCTCTTAATGTAAAGAAAAAAGAAATTGATATAGCTTTAAAAATTATAAAAAAAGTTTGTAAAGAATATAAATAAAAATGAAACATTTCATAAACTTAAAAGATATTTCGACAAAAACATTAAGAAAAATTTTAGCTGACGCAAAAAGAAGAAAAAAAAGTAGGAAAGATCTTCATACACTTGATTTAGATAAAAATGCTCCTCTAAAAGGAAAAATTTTGATTCAAATGTTTGAAAAACCAAGTTTACGAACAAGACTAAGTTTTTATTTGGCCATTCGCCAGCTTGGTGGCGGTACAATCACACTCAGATCAAATGAGCTTCATATTGGAAAAGGGGGTGAAAGTTTGGCAGATACTGCAAAAATTCTCTCAACCTACGGTGACGGATTTATGCTTAGAACAGATAGTGATGATAAAATAAGTGAATTTCTAAAATATATTAAAATACCACTGATAAATGGTTTGAGTCCATCATCTCATCCGACCCAAGTTCTCTCAGATGTTTTCACAGTTGAGGAAATTAAGCAAAAACCAATATCTAGGCTTAATATTTCTTGGATAGGAGATACTAATAATGTCCTCAATAGTCTAGTAGTAGCATCTGTAAAGTTTTCTTTTAAACTAAATATTGGTTGTCCACGAAATTATAAACTAAAAAAAGATATATTAGACTGGGTGAAAAAGAATAAAAAAACTATAAGTTTTTTTGATGATCCGAAAAAAGCTGTAGCCAACGCTGATGTAATATTTTCGGATAAAGTGATTTCGCTAAATGATAAAGTTAACATTAAAAAAAAAAATAAAGATTTTAAAAAATTTTATATTGATAATAATTTATTAAAATTAGCACCTAAAAGCATATTTTTACATTGTCTACCTAGAGGCAAGGAAGTTTCTGATGAAGTTTTTTTAGGAAAAAGATCTCACGTTTGGCAACAAGCTCTTAATAGAGTGCATGTTCAGAAAAGCATCTTGCTGTATTGTTTTGACAAATTAAGGTAATTCCCTGGGTTGATTGCCATTTTGATTTAAATATAACATAACAGACGCTCTATCTTTTTCATCTTTTAATCCAGCAAAACCCATTTTATTTCCCTTTATCCATTTAGATGGCTTAATTAAAAACCCATTCATTTCTTCCCAGTTCCATTCTTTTTTGTAATCTGTAAGTGCTTTTGAATATTTGTAATCAGATATTGCTCCGACTGGTCTAAACATAACGTTCCAAAGTTTTGGACCAATATTGTTTCCACCACCTTCTTTAATACTATGACAAGCTTTACATTTTTTAAAAACTTTTTGACCGTGATCAACGCTGCCGAGGGCTAAAAGTGCAGAAATATCTACACTACTTTCGGTACTAGCTTGACTTACTATTCCTTCTTGGTCGGTAGCCTCAACCTTGTAGGCGGCCACAGATGGCTTATCTATTTTAAACATATAATCTGATATTTTGCTTATACCGAGAACTATAACTACCGTGACTAAGACTGCAGCTATTATTTTATTAATTTCTAATGAATCCATTTTGTAAATATAATTTTTGAACGTATAACATGTAATTTAGAAAAAATATCTAATTTATATTAGCAATTTTGCGTCTGTTAGACGCATAAAATATATATTTTATGAGTAACACTTTAATTATAATACCTTCAAGAATGGCTGCAAGAAGACTGCCAGGAAAACCTTTATTAAGATTGAATGGAAAATCCATAATTTCCCACGTTTTAAAAAAGGCAAATGCTTGCAAAGTTGGAACAGTAATAGTTGCAACTGAAGATAAGGTAATTGCGAAGGAGGTAAAAAAAAATGGAGGCAAGGCAATTTTAACATCAAATAAACACAAATCTGGAACTGATAGAATTTGGGAAGCCTTTAAAAAGGTAAAAAATAGCAGAATAAAATATATTATCAACCTTCAAGGAGACGAGCCATTAATAGACGTTAATGATGTAAGGAATTTAAATAAAATAGTAAAAAAAAACAAATTTGATATAGCAACTCTAGCAACTAAAATAACAAACAAAAAAGTTTTAAAAAATAAAAATATAGTAAAAGTTGCAACAGGAAAAAAAATAAGTTTTAGAAATCCACAAGTAGCAATAGATTTTTACAGGTGTACAAAAAAGAAATATAAAAACTTTTATCATCATATTGGAATATACCAATATAGTACGAATGCTTTACAAAAGTTTTTTCATTTAAAAAGAACAATTAATGAAAAAAAAAATAAATTAGAACAATTAAGAGCGTTAGATAATAAAATACCTATCAATGTAATTCTTGCTAAAAAAAAAGTAGTTGGTATTGACACAAGAGAAGATTATATAGAATTAAAAAAAATTTTAGAATATAAAAAATAAATGAAAATTTTGTATCAAGGAAATGAAGGAGCATATTCTCAACTTGCTGCTAAAGAAATTTTTCCAAATGCAGTATTGATTTCTTGTAAAACATTTGAAGAATGTTTTAAAAAGTCCTCAAACGATGAAAGCTTAAGAACTATAATACCGATAGAAAATTCAATTGCAGGTAGGGTAGCAGATATTCAATATTTAATGAATAAATATAAACTACAAATTTATGCTGAACATTTTCACAAGGTCTCACATAATTTGATGGCTAGACAAGGTGTTTTAATAGATAATTTGAAATATGTTAGATCTCACTCACAAGCAATTTCTCAATGTCAAAAATTAATTAATGACTATAAACTGGAACCAATAATAGCAGCCGATACAGCTGGAAGTGCAAAATATATTAGCGAAAACTCACTTGATGACGAAGCTGCGATAGCATCAACATTAGCTGCTAAAATATATAATTTAGAAATACTAAAAAAAAATATAGAAGATGATAAAAAAAATATTACGAGATTTCTTTTTATGGGGAAAAAAATTGAGCACCCTGAATTTAAAAAAGAAGAAAATTTTATTACTAGTTGTATTTTTAAAGTAAAAGACAAACCCGCAGCATTGTACAAGTGTCTTGGTGGTTTTGCTACTAACGACGTGTCGTTAAGTAAGTTAGAGAGTTTTTCGGATCAGAGTAGTTTTGAGCAATACCTTTTTTTATGTGATATAGTAGGGCATATAGAGGATCCTAAAGTTCAGAAGTCTTTAGAAGAGCTAGGTTTCCACACAATTAGCCTTGAAATACTTGGAGTGTACAATGCAAGTAAATTCAGAAAATTGTAATTTAGAGAATATTCGTAGTTGAAGATTGAAATTTATTACTGATATAATAGATCTGGAGGCTAGAGGTGAATTCTGCTTGAACCCGATCAGATCTTAACGGAAGCAGTCGTAAAGACAGATTTTCAGGTTCTAGTCTCCTTATGAATTATGAATGTAAAATCGAAAGTTTTAGCATTAAAATATAGACCAGTTGTTTTCAATGATATAATTGGCCAAAAAATAATAAGTGATGCAATTTTTAATGCAATTAAAAATAATAAGACCCCAAACGCGTATTTATTCACCGGCATTAGGGGAGTTGGCAAAACTACTTTCGCAAGAATAGTTGCAAAAGCACTAAATTGTAAAAACAAAGTTGATAATCTATGCAAAGAAAATTTGTGTGAAAATTGTTTCTCAATATCAAATTCAAATAATATAGATGTTATTGAAATTGATGCAGCGAGCAAAACCTCAGTTGATGATGTAAGAGATTTAATTGATCTATCAAGATATGGTCCTACTAGTTCGAAGTATAAAATTTTTATAATTGATGAAGTTCATATGTTAAGTAAGCAAGCATTTAACGCATTACTAAAAACTTTAGAGGAACCCCCTCAATATCAAACAGGAGGTGGATTAAAATTTATATTTGCTACTACAGAAATTAAAAAAATACCTATTACAGTTTTATCTAGATGCCAAAGGTTTGATTTATCAAGAGTTAGATCAGAAGAATTATTTCTGTATATTCAGAATGTATGCAAATTAGAAAATGGTAATATTTCTAACGATGCTTTGAGACTAATTGTTAAAATTTCTGAAGGATCTGTAAGAGATGCCTTATCCCTTTTGGATAGAGCTTTACTGTCAAACCAAAATGACAAAAGGCTCGAATTAGCAGATCTTCAAAAAATATTTGGTTATTTTGATAAATCTTACTTGGTTGAACTTTTTGAAAATATTTTTATAGGAAACCAGCAGAAAACTTTGGATAATTACAGAAATATATACAATCAAGGTGTTGAACCAAAAATTTTTTTAAACGATTTTTTAGAAATCTTGTATTATTTAAAGAATATAAAGTTATTTGACAAAAATACAAAAAATTTTGACTTAAATAATAAGGAGTTTGAACTTATTAAAGCATTGTCTGACAAGATAAATACCGAGACACTTATATTATTTTGGCAATTTACAATTAAAACTCTAGAGGAGTTAAATGTCGTTTCTGATCAAAACATATCAGTAGAAATGTTTCTAATCAGACTGCTTCACATCAAATCTTTAAAAACTGAAGAATACGAAAAAAATTACAGTCCACATAAAAAATTGGAGGAAAACAAGTTATCTTTAGAAAAAAATGTAAATAAAGAAACAATAAGTCAAATCAAAAATATTACTCAAGAAAAAAATATGGAAAATCTTGATGTAAACAAAGATAAAATTAAAGATATTCAAGTCAAAAGTTTTAATGATTTAATTGAATTATGTAACACAAACAGAGAAATTAAATTAAAATATGAACTTGAAAATAACGTTAACTTAGTTAATTTTGAAAATGGTAGAATTGAAATTTCTATCAATGAAAAATTAGAAAAAAATTTTATAAAAATTCTTTCAAATAAGTTACTCGAATGGACGAATAAGAGATGGATGATTTCTTTATCTTCAAAAACTGGAGAGAAATCCAAAAAAGAAATTGAGGATTTAGCAAAAAAGAAAATCTTTGAAGATGAAATTAAAACTGAAGAGTATCAAAGAATTTTAAAAACTTTTTCAGATGCAGAATTAATAGAGATTAAAAAGAAAAATGAATGATTTTTCAAAAATATTAGACAAAGCCAAAGAGCTTGAAAAAAAAATGAAAGAAAGTCAGCAGAATTTAAAAAAAATTTCAGTTGAGGGAACTTCTGGTACTGAGTCTGTGAAAGTAACTTTAAATGGAGATGGAGAAATGACTAAAATTTTTCTCTCAACAGAAATTCTTAAAGAGGACAAATTAATAATCGAGGACCTAATTACTGCAGCACATAATAATGCAAAAGAAAAGCTTAAAATAAAAACTTCAGAAGAAATATCAAAAGCAACTGGTGGTTTAAATATACCTGGCTTTAAATGGCCATTTTAAAATTATGCAAACTCTTAATGAAATTGATCAACTAGTTAAATTAATCTCAAAGTTGCCAGGCTTAGGCCCAAAGTCAGCAAAAAGAATAATTTTAAAGCTTATTTCAAATAGAGACAGCATACTAAAGCCAATGATAAAAGCTCTAAAAAATGCAGATTTTAATATTTCAAGATGCATCAATTGTGGATCGTTAAAGTCTGAAGAAAATTGTAGTAACTGTAATCAGATAAAAAAAAAGTATAAAAAAATTTGCATTGTAGAAAACATAGCAGATCAATGGAGCATAGAGGCTTCGAATATTTTTGAGGGATACTTCCATGTTTTAGGTGGCACTATAAATTCTAGCATAAATTCTAAAGAAACTTTATTGCTAAACTCCTTGCTGCAAAAGATCGAGAAGGAAAAAATTGAGGAAGTTATAATTGCAACGAGTGCAACGGTAGAAGGACAGACAACAGCGTATTATATTAGAGATAGTTTAAAACATTTGAGTGTGAAAATTTCAAAATTAGGTCAAGGACTTCCAGTTGGAGGTGAAATTGAAAACCTTGATGATGGTACTTTGCACTCTGCTTTTAAAAATAGGGTAGGATTGGATATCGAATCAGATTGATTTCTTCATAATTCTATTAAAATGAAGTAATGGTTCTGTGTAACCCGAAGGCTGACTTTTGCCATGGAAAACTAAATCACAGGCAGTTTTAAAAGCAATTGATTGATAATAATTTGCTCCCATAGACTGATATGGATCTTGCCCCTTCATACTTTTATCTTTTAGATTTTGATTATCTACAATTTTGGCCATTTTTTTCATAATTTCCAAAACTTGCTTTTTGCTACAAACACCGTGATGCAACCAGTTTGCTATATGCTGGCTGCTTATTCTGCAGGTAGCTCTATCTTCCATCAAACCTATACCATTTATATCAGGCACTTTTGAACACCCAACAGATTGATCAATCCATCTAACTACATATCCTAAAATACCTTGTGTGTTATTTTTAAGCTCTTCTGATATTTGTGATTTTGACCATTTATTTTTTGGGGAGTTGATAGGAATTTCAAGCAAATCATCTAATTTAGCCTTTTTCCTCTTCATTATCTCAATTTGTTTAGAAAAAACATCAACTTGATGATAGTGCAAACTATGGATAGCTGCGGCAGTAGGTGATGGAACCCATGCGCAATTAGCTCCAGATAGTGGGTGAGTAATTTTTTGCTTCATCATGTCATTAAGAAGATCTGGCATTGCCCACATTCCTTTACCAATCTGAGCTTTACCAGAAAACCCACAAGACAATCCAACATCGACATTATTATTTTCATATGCGCGTATCCATTTTGAAGATTTCATATCACTCTTTAGCACCATCGGTCCGAATTCCATAGACGTATGAATTTCATCGCCAGTTCTATCCAAAAATCCAGTATTTATAAAAAAAACTCTTTTTTTTAGTGCTCTAATACATTCTTTTAAGTTTATTGAGGTTCGTCTTTCTTCATCCATTATTCCACAAAGAATTTGATTATTTTTCATTTTTAAAACTTTTTCTACACTCTTAAAAATTAAATCTGTGAACGAACACTCCTCTGGCCCGTGCATTTTTGGTTTTACAATGTAAATAGTTTTTTTTCTTGAATTACCTCTTATTTTAAAGTCATGTAAACAGCTAGCCGAGGTGATAAAAGCATCCAATATACCTTCTGGGCATTCAGATCCGTCCTTTAATAAAATACTTGGAGTAGTCATTAAATGACCAACATTTCTATTTAATAAAAGTGATCTTCCATGCAATTTAAATTTTGATCCATTGGTAGAAATATAATCTCTATCTTTATTCAGTTTTCTTAAAGTTTTTTTACCGTTTTTAATAAATGAAGATTTAAGTTTACCTTTCATTAACAATAACCAATTTTTATATCCATGAACTTTATCTTCAGCATCTACTGCTGCTACGCTATCTTCATGATCACAAATTGTTGTTATTGCTGATTCTATAAATATATCGTGAATTTTTAATGGGTCTTGGTTTCCTTCTGGATTATTAACCTCCATTTTTCCCGTCTGGTCAAATAATATATCAATATGTAAATTGTTATTTTTGAATAATAAAGAAGATATATTATTAGATACTTTTGAATATCCAATAAATTGATTATGATTTAACAGGTCTAATTTAAGCTTATTATTTAATATTTTTGGTATTTCATTTAAATCCTTCCAGCTTTTATTTTTTAAAGGAATAATCTTATCTAAAAGATTTCTTGAGTATAAAATGACCTCTTTTCCTCTTATAGGGTTGTAAGTATTCCCTTTGAGTGCTCCCCTTGTTTCTGGAATTATATCAGCACCATATAAACTATCATATAGACTTACCCATCTTGCATTTGCTGCATTAAGCAAAAATCTTGCATTTGAAACAGGACAAACTAATTGTGGTCCACAAACACTTGAAATTTCATTATCAACATTTTTAGTTTGTATTTTAAAATTGGCACCAGTATTTTTCAAATATCCAATTTTTTTTAAAAATTTTTTATAATCATTTTTTTTGAATTTTTGACCTCTTCTCGAGAGATGGTAATTATCAATCGACCTTTGCATTTTATGTCTTGTTTGAATAAGTTTGTTATTTATAGGGGCAAGTTGATGAACTGTTTTGCTAAGTCCATTCCAAAATCTATTTGAAGAAATATTTGTACCCTTCAAAACATCATTATTTACAAAATCAAATAATATTTTTGATACTGATAATTCGAATATTTTTATAAATTTTTCTTGTTTTTTCATACTCAAATCAATAATTTGTAGATTTTTTATTTTAGTATTTTATTGACTATTAAAAATTGATAAAGAAATATTTTAAATTATGAAAAACTACTTAAATTTTGAGACAAATATCAAAGATCTAGAGGCTGAGCTTGAAAACTTAAAAGATCCTTATAATAAAGGAGGTCTTTCCGAAGTTAATACAAGCAAAATCTCAAAGCTCCAGGAGGAAATAGATAAAAAGCTTAAGAATATTTACTCAAATCTTGATCCTTGGCAAAAAACAATGGTAGCAAGACACGAGGATAGACCAAAATCAAAATATTTCATCGATAACATCTTTTCAGATTTCATTCCCTTAAGTGGTGATAGATATTATGGAGAAGATAAATCAGTAATAACCGGATTTGCAAAATTTAAAAATTTGTCTGTTTTGGTAATAGGTCAGCAAAAAGGAGACAGTTTGGAGACTAGGATTGAAAGAAATTTTGGAATGATGAAACCAGAGGGATATAGAAAATCTGTTAGATTAATGAAACTTGCAGATAAATTTAATTTACCTATTATCTTATTTATTGATACTCCAGGAGCCTATCCTGGCGTGGGTGCAGAAGAAAGAGGGCAAGCAGAGGCTATTGCTAAATCAATAGAATGTTGCATGGAATTAAAGGTTCCAACTATATCAATAATAATCGGTGAAGGCGGGTCAGGTGGAGCAGTTGCTCTTGCATCATCAAGTAAAGTTTTAATGTTAGAAAATGCAATTTATTCTGTTATTTCACCAGAGGGATGTGCCTCGATTTTATGGAGAGATCCAAAGAAAACATTAGAAGCAGCAACTGCAATGAAACTTTCCGCAAAAGATTTGCTAGATTTAAATATTATAGATGAAATTATTGAGGAACCGACTGGTGGAGCACATAGAGATAAAGAAAAAATATTAAAAAATGTAAAAGTCTCGATTGAAAAGAGTTTAATCGAATTTGTAGATTTAAATCGTGAAGAGATTTTAGAAAAAAGGAAAAACAAATTTTTATCAATTGGAAGAACGAAGGGGCTGTACACAAGTGGAAAAAATAAAGACAAGCTTACTCTCCAAACAAATACTTTATATAAATTAGTACAGAAAATTAAAATTAATAAAAAAAAATATATTCTAATTTTTTTTCTTTTATCTTTTTTAGTAGTATTAGGTTTATTAACTTAACTCTTTAAAGTCTTCCGCAGCAATGTTTGAATTTCTTTTTTGACCCACAATAACACGGTTCGTTTCTTCCCATTTTCTTCCCAATATATTTCGGTTCAATTTTGTTTTTTTTCTCATTCAAAGTACTTTTTTCATTTGTATTTACTAAAGTAATATTAATAAGAATCTTAATTAAATCTTTTTTAATTTTAATTAGTAAGTTTTCGAAAAGTGAAAATGCTTCTTTTTTATATTCAATTAAAGGATCTCTTTGACCGTATGATCTTAGACCAATCACTTGTCTTAATTGTTCTAAATATTGAATATGAAGCTTCCAATTTATATCGATTGACTGTAACAGGATCCTTTTTTCGACCTCTGTTGCTTGTTCATTTCCAATTAAATTAATTCTATCTTTTCTCTTTTCTGAAAATATATTTGTTATCTTTTTCTTAAAAATTTTTTCATCATTTTGCAATAAATCTTTAATATCCCCATCTGAAAAACTTTTCCCAAGCAAAGATCTAATTTGTGTTTCAAAATCTTTAGTATTTTTATACTCAATTAATTCAGAAATGACCTCATCTAAAAAATTATTCGAATAATCAAAAATTGAGTTAGAATTCATAACGTCTTTTCGTTGGTTGAAAATAACCTGTCTTTGGTCATTTAAAACATTATCAAATTTTAATAGTGTCTTTCTGATGTCAAAGTTTCTTGACTCAACCTTTTGCTGAGCTCTTTCTAAAGCTTTGTTTATCCATGGGTGATCTATGCTTTCACCATCTTTTAATCCCAATTTTTCCAAAACGTTCGTCATTGATTCAGAGCCAAAAATTCTCATTAAATCGTCTTCTAAACTTACGTAAAATATAGAACCTCCCTCATCTCCTTGTCTACCAGATCTACCTCTAGCCTGATTATCTACTCTTCTTGATTCCATTCTTTCGGTACCCAAAACAAATAAACCGCCCAATGTTTTAATCTTATTTTTCTCATTTATTATTTCTTCTTGATTATTATTCACTTTTTTTCCTCCTAATTTAATATCTACACCTCTTCCAGATATGCTGGTTGTTATAATTACGGATTTAAGTTTACCAGCATCAGCTATAATTTCAGCTTCTCTCTCATGATTTTTTGCATTTAAAACTGTGTGAGGGATGTTATTTTTTTTTAGAAGTTGTGAGTAAATTTCAGATTTATTTACACTTGAAGTAAACACCAACATAGGTTGTCCGATTTGATAGCACTCTTGTATTTTTTTTAAAATTGCTTGGTTTTTTTCATCTTCAGTCCTAAATATTTGATCATTAAAATCTTTCCTGATCATTTTTTTATTGGTTGGAATAATAGTTACACCAAGGTTATAAATTTCCTGAAATTCTTCAGCCTCAGTAATAGCTGTTCCGGTACAACCAGATAATTTATGGTATAACTTGAAATAATTTTGATATGTAATCGATGCCAAAGTTTGATTTTCTACCTGAATATCAATTTTTTCTTTTGCTTCTAATGCTTGGTGTAAGCCATCCCCATACCTTCTACCCTCTAAAATCCTACCAGTAAGCTCATCTATTATTTTTAGCTCCCCATCTCTGATTAAGTAATCTTTTCCTTTCTTAAATAAATGGTTAGCCCTCAATGCTTGATTAACAAAATGCACTAAGGATAAATTGTTTGGATCGTATAAGTTATTGTTCTTTAATAATCCTGCCTCATCAAAAATTTTTTCAACATTAGTTATTCCTGAGTTTGTCAAAAATATATTTTTATCTTTTTCATCTAATTCATAGTCTGACTCACTTAACCTTTTAACTAGTTTATCAATAGCAATATATTGTCCTTGATTATTCTCAGCAGCCCCAGAAATGACCAAAGGAGTTCTTGCCTCATCAATTAAACAGGAGTCAATTTCATCTACTATAGCAAATTTATGTCCTCTTTGAACAAATTCACTATTAGAAAATTTCATATTATCTCTTAAGTAATCAAAACCAAGTTCACTATTTGTTGCATATGTGACATCACAATTATAATTTCTTTTCCTCTCTTCATCATTTTGGTCATTATTTATATAGCCTGAAGTTAGACCTAAAAATTTATAGATCACCCCCATTTCGTTGCAGTCTCTCTTAGCCAAGTAATCATTTACTGTAACAATATGTACACCATCACCTTTTAAAGCATTTAAATATGCAGCTAAAACTATCGTTAAAGTTTTACCTTCACCTGTTTTCATTTCTGCAATATTTCCATTATTGAGAACTATTCCACCCATAATCTGAACATCAAAATGTCTCTCACCTCTTGTTCTTTTAGATGCTTCTCTCACCAAAGCAAAAGCTAAAGGCAATATGTCTTTTATATTCTCACCTTTATTAAGTCGATTTTTTAAAAGTAAAGTCCTTTTTGGAAATTCACTGTCTTCAAGTTTTGCAATTTCAATTTCTAACTCATTTACTTTTTTGACAATAACTCTAAGTTTATCTAAATTTTTTTGATTATCAGAACTGATAAATTTTGATATGATCTTAAATGGGTTAAGCATTTATGTTTTTGGTATATATATATTAAATATTTACAATAATATAAGGCTTATATTTATAATTTAAATAGCATGACAATGAATTTTAGTAATTTTTTTAGTAAAAAAAATAAAAACTCAAAAATAAGCGACTTTCAAGATCTAGATCATTTAGATGGAGTAGCAATATCAGTAGTAAATGCCAAATTGTATAATCCTCCAAGAGATGATCTAGTTTTGTTTTATTTTAGAAACGGAGCAAACTATGCTTCAGTCTATACACAGTCTACGATTATTTCTGAAAACATAAAATGGAATAAACAAATAAGTAGTAAAAAAATAAAAGCAATATTAATTAATACTAGGAATGCAAATGCATTTACTGGGAAGGATGGTTATCAGGGTTTAAAAGATATTGCAGAAGAGTTGTCAATGCAACTTACAAATAAGAAAAAAAGTGATGATGATGTTTTCGAGAAAGTTAAATCCAAAGAAATTTTATTTGGTTGTACAGGTACAATAGGAGAAGTTTTTCCAACTCAAAAGATAATGAATTCTTTACCCGATTTAATGAATAAGATTACTTATAATCAAAACAAATATCTTTGGGTGAAAGCTGCACTTGGAATAACTACAACAGATTTGGTACCAAAGATAGCAATGGAAGAATGTAAAATTGGAAATATTAATGTAAAAATATATGGTGTAGCCAAGGGATCAGGAATGATATTTCCAAACATGGCAACAACTCTTGGATATATTTTTACTGATGCAAAAATTTCCTCAAAGATTTTAAAGAAACTCTTAAAGAAAAATATAGAAACTACTTTTAATGCAATTAGTTGTGATGGAGACACTAGTACAAATGACATGGTAAGTTTATTTGCTACAGGAACAGCTAAAAATACAATCATAAACAACATTAACGACGATCGAATAAAAAATTTTGATAATAGCTTACATGAGGTTTTGCTAAATTTAGCAAAAAGAGTTACAGCTGATGGAGAAGGAGCATCTAAATTTATTTCGATATCGGTTGAAAATGCAAAAACAGATATTGATGCCAAAAAAATTGCTTTTTCTATCGCAAATTCTCCTTTAGTCAAAACTGCATTTGCTGGAGAAGATCCTAACTGGGGAAGGATAATAATGGCGATCGGAAAGTCACAGGTCCAGATTAATTTAAATAAAATTAATATATCAATTGGTGAAAATAAAATTATTGAGAAAGGTGAATTAGTAAAAGATTATAATGAAACCATATTAAAAGAAACCATGAAAAATGAAAAGATTGATCTAAAAATTGATTTAAAAATAGGTTCTAAGAAATTTAAAGCTTATACTATGGATTTTACAAAAAAATATATTGAAATTAATTCTGATTATAGAAGCTGATATGAGTTTAATTAAAAAAAATGATTAAATATAGATTAATTTGTAAAAGTTGTAAAAAAAGCTTCGATAGCTGGTTTTCGTCTTCAAAACAATTTGAAAAGCTCAAAAAAATGAAATTATTAAATTGTAATTACTGCAATTCTCTAAGAGTTACAAAATCCCTCATGGCGCCAAATGTGTTAAATAATATCAAGAATGATTTTCACTATAAAAAAAGTATTAATGATAAAAAATTTAATTTTTTTAAGAGAGAGATAAAAAAATATCAAAAATTTATAAAAAAAAATTTGAGATATGTGGGTGAAAATTTTGCATATGAGGCAAGAACAATACATTATAATTCAAAAAAAAAATCAAAAGGAATTTATGGAAAAACCACTAAGGAAGAGATCAAAGAGCTAAGAGATGAAGGTATCGAAACATACACTATACCTTGGGTTGAAGATAAGGATAACTAGATTTTCTTAAATTGAGCAATATAATTTACAGATGTATCGTCTTTTATATTCCATGTTTGATTTATCGGATTAAAAACAACACCATCAACTTTCTGAGTTTTCATTGAATTTTTTTCTGCAAGTTCAATTAGTTCAGATGGTTTTACAAATTTATTCCACTCATGCGTTCCTATAGGAAGCCATTTTAAGATATACTCTGCGCCTACAATAGCAAAAATATAAGATTTAAAAGTTTTATTTAAAGTCGCAACAAACATAATTCCATTTTTTTTTAAAAATTTTGAGCTATTTTTAAGGAAAATATTTACATCATTAACATGCTCTATAATTTCCATATTTAATATAATATCAAATTTTTCTTTGATATTTAGTTTTTCGGGAGATGAACAAATATATTTAATTTTCAGTTTTTTTTTGGATGAATGAATCTTAGCTACATTAATATTTTTTTGTGAGGCATCTATACCAGTCACGTCAGCTCCTA